>OIFF01000011.1_pt1 | contig 246483 bp, 223 predicted proteins | sample 1581981 | NCBI WGS metagenome assembly OIFF01 (sample SAMN07501067, study PRJEB24779) | human gut metagenome | isolation source: stool | host: human infant | place: USA: Pittsburgh, PA
AGGGAGGTTCGACCCGAGCGAAGCGAGAGAACGTTGCGTCAGCAACGGCCCGCAGGGCGAGCCACGCAGTGGCGAGTTATCCTCTATCACCGACCAAATTCGAAAAGCCTGCTCAACGAGCAGGCTTTTTTGCATCTGCGCCAGAGAGGATGAGAACCTCCGGGGGCAGGGAGGTTCGACCCGAGCGAAGCGAGAGAACGTTGCGTCAGCAACGGCCCGCAGGGCGAGCCACGCAGTGGCGAGTAATCTCTGGCACCGACCAAATTCGAAAAGCCTGCTCAACGAGCAGGCTTTTTTGCATCTGGGGTTTTGTAGCCCTGGCAAGCAAAGCGCCGCCGGGGGGGAAAATGCGGCTCTGGTGGTCATTCCGTTCACCTGATGTTCTCTGCTTTTCTATAGCGACAGAACCCGTGAACGTGCCAGGGTGGCTCACCGCCACCACCCTGGCGACCCGGGCTCCCGGCAAAGAAAATCGCCGCTGGCGCGCCATTATTCGCCCCATCCCTGGGGCTCACCCCTGCGGGGCTAGCGCAAGCGCTATTCAAAATTGCTCCCGGCAATTTTGTCGTCTTATGCCGTCTGACTTTCGGGTCAGGGACCAGCCTGCGTCCTTGCAGGCTATCCCCTCCGCCCGCTTCCCTGCGGGCGGCCCCGGTCAGCCGTCAACGCCTCATTGATTTTCAGCCGGACCCTGTCATCGCTGTAACTGTTTCGTTCTCATTACGCGGTGTCATCGCTGTAAAACGAAATAGTACTGGGGATCCCTCTCCCTCAAGGGAGAGGGGGAAAGTTAGTGTTCGCCTGGTGTTTTGTATGGCGGCACATACCCGCCATTTTATGCTGGCATGAACCGAACCCATCCCCTCACTCTTTTAGGGAGACAGTTAGGGGAAAACCATCCGCTTCTGTTACCGTTCCATAACCTTATTTCACCCTGCCGCGTCACGGTTTTGTGACATAATCCATTGTATTTTTTTATATATAGTTCGATCTTTTTTCGCGTTGCTTATGGATAGGGTTAGCATTTTACGCTGTGCGTTTTAACGTTCGCGGTATTAATCGCTCATATATTCAGCATTCTGCAAGAAATTTTTCATAATCTGCTCAAACGTTAAACACCAACCTCAGATGATTCTCAAGCTTATTATTCTGCTCAAAACGGCATAGCACAAATTTACCTGCTGAAAATAGCGGCTTGAAGTTTTTTTTAACTTTGTTTGTTGATTCTCATCAACGATGTAAATCCCCGTTACCTGTATTGACGTTTTGACATTCTATTGACAGATTGTAGGGCATGAGGGGCATTTCATGGAGAATCTGCACTGCAACTCAGTCAATCTCGTGAAAGGATTTCCCGTCTCTCATAACTTCCGATAAGTCCAGGCAAAAATCTAATAACGGCCTGTCGGATAACCCAGCGCAAGGGTAACAACACATATCACATTGGAGCAGAATAATGAGTATTTCCTTGAAGAAGTCAGGGATGCTGAAGCTTGGTCTTAGCCTGGTGGCTATGACTGTGGCGGCCAGCGTGCAGGCAAAAACCCTGGTTTATTGTTCAGAAGGCTCGCCTGAAGGCTTTAACCCACAGCTTTTCACTTCTGGTACTACTTACGACGCCAGCTCTGTGCCGATTTATAACCGTCTGGTTGAGTTCAAAACCGGTACTACTGAGGTCATTCCGGGTCTTGCTGAGAAGTGGGATATCAGCGCCGATGGCAAAACCTACACTTTCCACCTGCGTAAAGGCGTGAAGTGGCAGGACAACAAAGATTTCAAACCGACGCGTGAATTCAACGCGGACGACGTCGTATTCTCCTTTGATCGTCAGAAAAACGCCCAGAACCCGTACCATAAAGTTTCTGGCGGCAGCTACGAATACTTTGAAGGTATGGGCCTGCCAGACCTGATTAGCGAAGTGAAGAAAGTCGACGACAACACCGTTCAATTCGTGCTGACCCGTCCGGAATCTCCGTTCCTGGCAGACCTGGCTATGGATTTCGCGTCTATTCTGTCCAAAGAATATGCCGACAACATGCTGAAAGCCGGCACGCCGGACAAAGTGGACCTGGATCCGATTGGTACCGGTCCGTTCCAGCTGCAACAGTACCAAAAAGATTCCCGCATTCTGTACAAAGCGTTTGAAGGTTACTGGGGTACCAAGCCGCAGATCGATCGCCTGGTCTTCTCCATCACGCCTGACGCTTCCGTACGTTATGCCAAACTGCAGAAAAACGAGTGCCAGGTTATGCCGTACCCGAACCCGGCTGATATCGCTCGTATGAAACAAGACAAAAACATTAACCTGATGGAACAGGCTGGCCTGAACGTCGGTTACATGTCTTTCAACACCGAGAAGAAACCGTTCGATGACGTGAAAGTGCGTCAGGCGCTGACTTACGCGGTAAATAAAGAAGCGATCATCAAAGCTGTTTACCAGGGCGCTGGCGTTGCCGCGAAAAACCTGATTCCGCCGACAATGTGGGGCTACAACGACGACGTTAAGGATTACACCTACGACGTTGAGAAAGCGAAACAGTTGCTGAAAGAATCCGGCCACGAGCAGGGCTTCACCGTTGAACTGTGGGCGATGCCGGTACAGCGTCCGTACAACCCGAACGCTCGCCGTATGGCTGAGATGATTCAGGCTGACTGGGCGAAAATCGGTGTTCAGGCCAAGATCGTCACTTACGAGTGGGGCGAGTACCTGAAACGTGCGAAAGCCGGTGAGCACCAGGCTGTGATGATGGGCTGGACCGGTGACAACGGGGATCCGGATAACTTCTTCGCTACCCTGTTCAGCTGCGCTGCGGCGAAAGACGGTTCCAACTACTCTCGCTGGTGCTATAAGCCGTTTGAAGACTTGATTCAGCCGGCGCGCGCAACAGATGACCACAACAAGCGTGTTGAACTGTACAAACAGGCTCAGGTAGTGATGCATGACCAGGCTCCGGCACTGATCGTCGCTCACTCCACCGTGTATGAGCCGGTGCGTAAAGAAGTCAAAGGCTATGTGGTTGATCCGCTGGGCAAACACCACTTCGAAAACGTGTCAGTTGAATAATAGGCACGATGCCTGAGTCCCTCCTCCCTTTCCGGGGGGAGGGTTTTTGTTCCTTATTCCTCCGGGAAAAGGCCTGGATAGAGGGGATTTTCCCGTTTATCCAAACATGTGTGAGCAATACAGACGCACTACCGCCAGGTGCATGCGTCACTACAGAGAATCCGGGTTATGTTGCAGTTCATCCTCCGACGTCTGGGGCTAGTTATCCCGACGTTTATCGGTATCACCCTTCTCACCTTTGCCTTCGTTCATATGATTCCCGGTGACCCGGTGATGATCATGGCAGGTGAGCGTGGTATCTCTCCTGAGCGTCATGCCCAGTTGCTGGCAGAGCTTGGTCTCAACAAGCCGCTGTGGCAGCAATACGTCAACTATGTATGGGGCGTGTTGCATGGTGATTTAGGGATCTCTCTTAAGAGCCGTCTTCCGGTGTGGGACGAGTTCGTACCGCGTTTTAAAGCGACGCTGGAACTCGGCGTCTGCTCCATGATTTTTGCTGTGGCTGTCGGGATTCCGGTGGGCGTAATGGCCGCTGTGAAGCGTGGCTCCATTTTTGATCATACCGCCGTGAGCCTCGCGCTGACCGGTTACTCCATGCCTATCTTCTGGTGGGGCATGATGTTGATCATGCTGGTGTCGGTTCACTGGAATCTGACGCCGGTATCCGGGCGCGTCAGTGACATGGTGTTCCTGGATGACAGTAACCCACTTACCGGTTTTATGCTGATCGACACGGCTATCTGGGGCGAACAGGGTAACTTTATCGATGCCCTGGCGCATATGATTCTGCCTGCCATTGTGCTGGGGACTATCCCGCTGGCAGTTATCGTGCGCATGACCCGTTCGTCGATGCTGGAAGTGCTGGGTGAAGACTATATCCGCACCGCGCGCGCCAAAGGGTTAACCCGGATGCGCGTTATCATCGTCCACGCGCTGCGTAACGCGATGCTGCCGGTGGTGACCGTTATCGGTCTGCAGGTCGGGACATTGCTGGCAGGTGCGATCCTGACGGAAACCATCTTCTCCTGGCCGGGCCTTGGCCGCTGGTTAATCGACGCGCTGCAACGCCGCGATTATCCGGTTGTGCAGGGTGGGGTATTGCTGGTCGCGACGATGATTATTCTCGTCAACCTGTTGGTCGACCTGCTCTACGGCGTGGTGAACCCGCGTATTCGTCACAAGAAGTAAGGGGCCATCATGTCACAAGTTACTGAAAATAAAGTTATCTCTGCACCGGTGCCGATGACGCCGCTGCAGGAGTTTTGGCACTATTTCAAACGTAATAAAGGCGCGGTCGTTGGTCTGGTTTACGTGATTCTGATGCTGCTTATCGCCATTTTCGCGAACGTACTGGCGCCGCATAACCCGGCGGATCAGTTCCGCGATGCCCTGTTGGCACCGCCGGTATGGCAGGATGGCGGCACATGGTCGCACATTCTGGGTACTGATGACGTAGGTCGCGATACCCTATCGCGTCTGATGTTTGGCGCGCGCCTGTCGCTGCTGGTCGGCTGCCTGGTGGTGGTACTGTCACTGATCATGGGGATAATCCTCGGTCTGGTGGCAGGCTACTTTGGCGGCGTCGTGGATAACATCATCATGCGTGTCGTCGACATCATGCTGGCGCTGCCGAGTCTGCTGCTGGCACTGGTGCTGGTGGCGATATTCGGTCCCTCGATAGTCAACGCGTCGTTAGCGCTCACCTTCGTCGCCTTGCCGCACTATGTACGTCTTACCCGTGCTGCGGTACTGGTGGAAGTTAACCGCGATTACGTCACGGCTTCACGCGTGGCGGGCGCAGGCGCGATGCGTCAGATGTTCGTCAATATTTTCCCTAACTGCCTGGCGCCGCTGATTGTTCAGGCGTCGCTCGGTTTCTCGAACGCCATTCTCGACATGGCCGCCCTCGGCTTCCTTGGCATGGGTGCGCAACCGCCAACACCGGAGTGGGGCACCATGCTCTCCGACGTGTTGCAGTTCGCGCAAAGTGCCTGGTGGGTCGTGACCTTCCCGGGTGTGGCGATCCTGCTGACGGTGCTGGCATTTAACCTGATGGGTGACGGCCTGCGTGATGCGCTCGACCCCAAACTGAAGCAGTAAGAGGTTCGAGATGGCGTTATTAAATGTAAATAAATTATCGGTGCATTTCGGCGACGAAGGCAGCGAGTTCCGCGCCGTTGACCGCGTTAGCTATAGCGTGAATCAGGGTGAAGTGGTTGGCATCGTGGGTGAATCAGGCTCCGGTAAATCGGTCAGCTCGCTGGCGATCATGGGGCTGATTGATTACCCCGGTCGCGTGATGGCAGAGCATCTGGAGTTCAACGGTCAGGATCTGAAACGCATTTCGGAAAAAGAACGCCGCAGTCTGGTGGGTTCCGAAGTGGCGATGATCTTCCAGGATCCGATGACCAGCCTGAACCCCTGCTACACCGTCGGTTTCCAGATTATGGAAGCGATCAAAGTGCATCAGGGTGGCAATAAGCACACCCGTCGCCAGCGCGCGATTGACCTGCTTAACCAGGTCGGTATTCCTGACCCGGCATCAAGGCTGGACGTGTATCCTCATCAGCTCTCCGGTGGGATGAGCCAGCGTGTCATGATCGCGATGGCCATCGCGTGTCAGCCGAAGCTGCTGATTGCCGATGAACCGACCACCGCGCTGGATGTGACTATTCAGGCGCAGATTATTGAGCTGCTGCTGGAGCTACAGCAAAAAGAGAACATGGCGCTGATTTTGATCACCCATGATCTGGCGCTGGTGGCCGAAGCGGCACACAAAATCATTGTGATGTATGCAGGTCAGGTAGTGGAAACCGGTGCGGCGAAAGATATCTTCCGCGCGCCGCGTCATCCGTATACCCAGGCACTGCTGCGCGCATTGCCGGAGTTTGCGCAGGATAAAGCCCGTCTGGCGTCGCTGCCGGGCGTGGTTCCCGGTAAGTATGACCGCCCGAATGGCTGTCTGCTCAATCCGCGTTGCCCCTATGCAACGGACCGATGCCGCGCCGAAGAGCCTGCGCTGAACACCGTCGATGGCGGACGCCAGTCGAAATGTCATTACCCACTCGATGATGCCGGGAGGCCCACACTATGAGTACGCACGAGGCCGCCACGCAACCGCTGTTGCAGGCTATCGACCTGAAAAAACATTACCCGGTGAAGAAGGGGCTGTTTGCCCCGGAACGCCTGGTAAAAGCGCTGGACGGGGTATCGTTCACCCTGGAACGCGGCAAAACGCTGGCAGTGGTAGGCGAATCCGGCTGTGGTAAATCCACGCTGGGCCGTCTGCTGACGATGATCGAAACTCCGACCGGCGGTGAGCTGTACTATCAGGGGCAGGATCTGCTGAAACACGATCCACATGCGCAGAAACTGCGTCGGCAGAAAATCCAGATCGTGTTCCAGAACCCGTACGGTTCGCTGAACCCGCGCAAAAAAGTGGGACAGATTCTGGAAGAACCGCTCCTGATTAACGCCTCCCTGAGCAAAGAAGCGCGTCGTGAGAAAGCGCTGGCGATGATGGCGAAAGTCGGCCTGAAAACTGAACATTATGACCGTTATCCGCATATGTTCTCCGGTGGTCAGCGTCAGCGTATCGCTATTGCCCGTGGCCTGATGCTTGACCCGGACGTGGTGATCGCCGACGAACCGGTCTCCGCGCTGGACGTTTCTGTCCGTGCGCAGGTGCTGAACCTGATGATGGACTTGCAGCAGGATTTGGGGCTGTCCTACGTGTTTATCTCCCATGACTTGTCGGTGGTGGAACACATTGCCGATGAAGTGATGGTGATGTATTTGGGCCGCTGCGTGGAGAAAGGCACCAAGGACCAGATCTTCAACAATCCGCGTCATCCGTACACCCAGGCGCTGCTCTCTGCGACGCCGCGCCTGAACCCGGACGATCGCCGCGAGCGCATCAAGCTCACCGGCGAGCTGCCCAGCCCGCTGAATCCACCGCCGGGTTGCGCATTCAACGCCCGCTGCCGTCGTCGCTTTGGCCCCTGCACCCAGTTGCAGCCGCAGCTGAAAGACTACGGCGGCCAGTTGGTTGCCTGCTTCGCGGTCGATCAGGATGAAAACGGCGAGAAGCCACAGGCGTAACGCGCTGAAATGAAAAACCGGAGCCATGCGCTCCGGTTTTTTTATGCCTTCCCGGATGCGCTGACGCTTATCCGGGCTACCGCTCGTAGCCCCGGTAAGCGCAGCGCCACCGGGGACTGCCGGTTCTGGATTCAGCGCATCGGCTCACTGTCGTTATCAATCGGCGACCAGTCCAGCTTGCCCTGCTCGCGCACCTGACGCCAGGCGAGGAAGGTCAGCATCAACGTCACCACCGCATAGGCGAAGGTCACCGTCGGCGAGGCGTTAACCGCCATCTGATGCCCGTGAATAAAACCAAAGAAAGAGAGCACGGTGGCAGCAGCGGCATAAACAGCAGCCCAGTTAAAGCGACGGTCAATGATAAACGCGGCAATTGCCCCCATCATCAGCCCCGCCAGCACGGCGCCCCCGCCAGCGGTTGCCATACCGTTATAAAGCACGCCGTTATTGGCCATATTGGCTATCACCTCAGCAGGCAGATTCACCGTGTTGGCACCTGCCGCATTCAGTGCGCCGTCGACCTGCGTTTTCGCCCATTCCGCAATATTGGGTACCAGCGCCAGAATAATGGCTGGCGCATGGCGTTTCGGCGACACCTGGAATGCCTGCGCACCAATCACCAGCCCGATAAACAGCAGAATCGGCACAATCGCGACCAGCGGAATGATCGACAACAGCAGGGCCGTAAGCCCCAGAAAACAGACAATCGCCATCGCAATACCGGTCGCCAGTGAATAACCGATACGTCCCCCCATCGCTTTCCAGCCTGGGTGACCGATATAGACCGCAGGCGGGAACGGCGAGCCGAGCAGCGCACCGACAATCGCCCCCACGCCATCTGCCGCCAGCACCGCACGCAGGTTATAGCTGTCGCCGCCTACTGCCGCCGACTCCACGTTATTCAGGATTTCGGTGAAGTTGAAGATACCCAGGGGGATAGCCGTTACCAGTAGCGGCCAGACCAGCTCCGACGGCACACTGAACACATCGCCGGTAATGGAAGGCAGGTGTAACGCAAAATTGCCCGCCGCTTCTTTTACTGCGGCCGGGTTCATAATGTCGCTCAGGCCCAGCAGCGTGGCTCCCCAGCCCAACACACAGCCAACGATAACCACCGCCAGTCCGCCCGGCAAACCGAACGGCAGGCGCACATTACCGACCCAGTTGAGCAGGATAATGGCGAAGCAGATAACGCCAATCCATGCCGTATCAAACATCTGATAAGCCGGGCGCATGGCGATAAAGGCAATCGCGATCCCGGCCAGCGTCCCCAGCATGGCGGCTCGCGGGGTATATTTCCGGATGGTCGGGCCAACGACGACGCCGAGCAGAACGATAACGCCGACGATCATTGCCCAGATAAGGCCCAGCTTCCACGCCAGCATCCAGTCTTTATGAATCAGCAACGTAGGCAGCATTACTACAAAGACCACGATAAACATATGCGGCACGCTGGGGCCGTAAGGCAGGGCAGTAACATCATTGCGGCCTTCGCGCCGGGCTAATCTCCAGGCGAGCCAGGCGTAGAAAAGATTTCCGAGGGGAAGTGCGATGCCCAGAGCAGGCAGGATACGACCATAAACCGTTGTTGCCGGGATTTGCGCGACGTACAGTGCCAGCCCTGAGAGCACCAGCACATTCAATAACACATTCGTGAACAGACCAAAAAAAGCATTTAAATCGCCCGCGACCCAAAGCTGTGGCCGATGAGCGAAATTTCCTTGCGCCATGATCCTACTCCTGACGTTATCAAGCTGTCATAAAGTGGCCGGTATAAGCTCTCCAGCCTCCCAAAGAGGTAATTTCTTTTTGTCCTTTCACCAGCCAGGGTTCGGCCAGCACACCCAGTACTTCACTACCGTCACTTAACTCCACTTTGCCAACGCATAAACCGGCCGGTTCTTTTTGCAGAATCTCCCCCAGCCCGGCAGGCGGCACGGCCCAAATTTCCAGCGCAATCTGCCCGCCCTCTCCGGGTGTGCGAATCATGCCAGGGTGGTTATCATTTATGCTCCAGCAGCGGTAGCAAGCGGCGGTAGTGTCTTCACGAACAAACTCAGCCTGTGCAGCAATCATATTAGGATTAAGCACAAGGCCACGCATTAATGTGCCATTAACGGCGAGTAAAATCTTATTACTTATCATGGTATTTTGCTCTGAAAAGCGAATCAGTATTAGCAAGTAAAACGGGTGCCGCCATTGCCGCTTAGCGCACGGGAAATGCCCTGCGGCGTGGTAATCAGGCCCAGCCCCTGCGGTTGAGCGCGCAAGTAAGTCAGCATGGCTTCAATTTTCGGGGCCATGCTGCCCGCGCCAAATTCGCTGCTTTGCAGCAGCGCTTCTGCTTCGGTGAGTGAAAGCTGGCTAAGCCAGCGCTGCTGCGGTGAACCAAAATTGACGGCTACTTGTTCGACGCCCGTCGGGATGAGCAGCATCCCGGCTCCCAGTTCACAGGCTAATAGCGCAGAGGCGCGGTCTTTATCGATAACGGCCTGCGCCGCAATCAGCGTGCCGTCGCTATCGCGCCAGACCGGAATACCGCCGCCACCGCAGGCAATCACCAGTACGTTTTGTGCCAGCAGGTCGCGAATGATGGGGGTCTCGATAATTTCCAGCGGCGCCGGGGAGGGGACAACACGTCGCCAGCCGCGTCCTGAATCTTCGGCAATATGCCAGCCTTGCGTTTTCGCGAGACGCGTTGCCGTTTCGTGGTCCATCCAGGCGCCGATAGGTTTATCCGGCGCTGAGAATGCCGGATCGTTTGGGTCAATACGGGTTTGCGTCACCAGCGCCACAACGCGGATAGCGGAAAAACCCCGCGCCGTCAGGGCATTGCTCAACGCGTTCTGGAACATAAAGCCAATCGCGCCCTGCGTGTCGCCAACAGCATATTCCAGCGGTACGGTGGGCGCTGCATCTTTGGCGACTTCACTGCGGCGCAGGATAAACCCCACCTGTGGGCCGTTGCCGTGCGTTAATACCACACGCCAGCCAGCGGCAATCAACGCCACCACATGGCTGGCCGTCTCTTTTACTGCTTCATATTGCTGCTCAAGCGCATTTTCGCCCGGCGAGCGGATCAGTGCGTTGCCGCCGACAGCGACGACAGCGACCTTACCGCTACACACGATCGTCCCCTTGCGACAGTGCCGTCAGCCCGGCAATAAAGCAGGCCAGCGGCGCGGTGGTGATGCCCGCGCCAATTTGTCCGACGCCCGCCAGCTTGTGGGCGATGCCGGTATTGATGATGGGCAGAATATTGCTGTCGACAACGCGTCGCGCGTCAATGCCGCAGCCGCTGCCGACAAAATTGAGGGCAGGAAGGGTAAACGCCGGCTGGGTGGTCAAGGTAATTTCATGCATGGCCTGGCTGTGTCTCACCGCATCAGCCGGCGTGCCGCCAACAAATTTAACGATGGCCGGTGACGCCGCCATGGCAAACCCGCCAATGCCTGCGGTTTCCGTAATGGCGGAGTCGCCCAGATCTGCTGCCGCATCGTTAATGCCAAACCCCGGAAAAAACAGACCATCAACCGGGTTTGCCGGCGCCTGGAACCAGCGATCGCCGGTCCCGGAAAGACGGATGCCGAAGTTGACGCCGTTGCGTGCCATCACGGTGACCATTGAACTGTGCGGGACATCACTGGCGGCATCAAGCATCGATTTACAGGCCGCCATGGACAGATTCAGAAAGAAGTGATCGTTGGCCGCGATAAACTCCAGCACTTCCGGGCCCTTTTCAAGACGGGCCAGATGGGAGGCAAGGCGGCGAAAGAACAACCCGCTGGCCGCGACATTGCGGTTATGGCATTCATCACCCATATGCAGCGCCTGGGCAATCATGGGCTTGAGTTCAATATCGCCGCTCATGGCAAGTGCTTGCCTGAGCACAGGCGCCAGCACATCGGCCATCCAGCGCAGGCGGGTCAGCACATCCTCGTGGTTGGCGCCAAAGCGCAGCACTTTCCCCAGCCCTTCGTTGAAATTACAGTAGGCCCGGTTGCCATGCGTTTTATTCTCAACAATCCAGACCGGCATGGAGGGGCTGATAATCCCCGCCATTGGCCCGGTGGCGTGGTGGTGATGGCAGGGTTCCAGCGCGACCTCTCCATGTGCCGCCATTCGCATGGCCTGCTCAACGTTGTCGGTCCAGCCTTCGAGCACAATCGCACCGGCAATCGCCCCCTGCATTGGGCCACACATCTCTGCCCAGGCGATGGGCGGGCCTGCATGCAGAATTTTACGTTCTGTTGCCAGCGCCGGAATCGCTTCCTGCGCTGTACTGATTCCGATAAGCACCGGTTGCGCATCCAGGTAGCGCTGCAACGCGATGTCATTTGCCGCATCCACGCGGGTATCCGCCATTAATTTCGCCAACATCCAGTTAGCCTCTTCGTCACCGAATGCTGCGGGTTGCCATTGCAGATGCAAAACATCCCCTCCTGCATCACGCAGATTATTGGCGAAACTCTCCAGCCCCAGGTTGAGCACGCTGAGCGGTTGTTGAAATAACGTCGTCATAATCTATTTCCGTTGAAGGGCTACAAAAGCCGCCAGTCGCGCGGCCTCGATATTGCTGTCCGCCACCAGAACGCCAGCCTGTTCTAATCGTTCAATTTGCTGCTGACGATTCTGAGGATCGCCTTCGGTCCCGCAAACGTGAGCAATCAGCAGAATGTGTCGCCTGTCCTGGGCAGCTTCTTGTCGCAGTGTATCCAGCACGGGCAACAACGTGGCGCAAGGATCTGCGCTGGCGCCGTAGCCAAGAACGATGTCAAACAGCAGGACGGCCGTGGTGGGATCGCGACCTTCCGACAACAGGCGCGCGTTGCGCAGTTCAGGGTCAATCATGGGATGCGGGCGACCCTGGGTGAATTCGTCATCCCCCATATCGACCAGACTGTGGCCGGTACCCTGCTGACGGTTGCGTAATTCCGTGGCCCCACGGACAGGGGCGTTGGATTCACAGGACAGCCCCGCCGCCAGCAGGGCGAGTTGTGTTTCGTAACAGAATGTGCCGCCGGCGAAAACGCCGCGAATGTCTTTTTGTTGTGCCGCCATTGCTCCGATGCTATCCCGGGCTTTGACGAGGAGAGATTCCCTGGTGTTGGTCTCTTTGGGCGCCTTTTGACCCTCTAACGTGGCTACCGCAATCTCCGCTGCGTGACGCAGACTGAGTGCGGGTATGACGCCTTCATATTGCAAACAGTGCTCGTCGGCGCCGAGGAAATGGACGACGACGGGTTTTTCACACTGGCGTGCGCAGGCCAGTACTTTTTGCATAATCCCTGGTGCTGGTGGTTTAGAAATAAGAACAATAAGTTGTGTTTCAGGGTCTTCTGCTAACAGGGTGATTCCCTGAATCATGCTCAGACCGCCGATTGCCTCGTGCAGATCCCGTCCGCCCGTGCCGATGGCCTGCGACACGCCAGCGCCAAGATGGTGAATATGGCAACTGACCTCTTGTAGTCCTGTCCCGGATGCCGCCACCAGACCAATGGCCCCGCGCCGTACCACATTGGCAAAGCCCAGCGGCAGACCGTTGATAATGGCGGTGCCGCAATCTGGCCCCATGACCAACAGCTGGTTTTGACTGGCGTAACGCTTAATGGCCGCTTCTTGCTCTTCCGGGACGTTATCGCTGAATATCATCACGTGCAGACCGCTGCTCAGCGCTTTCAACGCTTCGGCGGCAGCATAGCGGCCTGGCACAGAAATCAGGGCAAAATTGGCCTCCAGCGCATCATGCAGGCCCATGGCGATACTGACCGGTATACGGTGTGTCGTGCCGAAGGCAGGCTCTACTGTAGACGGGCGCAGTAATGAGGCCGCGAGTTCCAGCGCCGCTTGTGCAGCGGCTTCGCTGGCTTCCAGTGCAATTAACAGATCGTTAGGACGCGCGTCGATGACAATGTCCAGGCCTGCATCACGCATGCGTTCAATATTAGCCGGGGTCGCCATCGCGACAGATGCCTGTTCTACCCCATCCAGCGCGTTGAGCCTGGCGGAGATCTGCATAAGGGAAACGGAGTCCTTATACAGGTTCGGGAAACATTGATAGTGCAGTGTCATCTTTTATCCTCGGGCAAAAACGGTACTTACTTTGCTGCTTACTTCGTGGTATCGGTCTGCCGGCGTATCACGGGCGCAGTGCCGCAATGACCTCCGCTGAATGACTCACCCAACCAACAATGGCGCCCTGGGCTTTGATCATCGCCAGCGCCGCCTGATGAAATTCCGGAAAGTAAGAGGCACAGCAATCTTCTGGTATCACCAGCTCATAGCCGCGATCGTTGGCTTCACGGGCGGTACTCTGCACACACACTTCGGTGGTGACGCCGCAAATAATGAGTGAGGAGATGCGCTGAGATTGCAGAATGAGATGCAGGTCAGTGGCGTAAAACGCCCCTTTGCCTGGCTTATCAATCACCGGCTCGCCGGGCCGTGGCGCGAGTTCGGGAATAATGTCGTGACCCGGCTGGCCCCGCACCAGAATTCGGCCCATCGGTCCTGGCTCGCCGATAAAGGTTTTGCCGCCACGGGTGCGTTTGGCGGGCAGGCAATCGCTGAGGTCATCACGGTGGCCTTCCCGGGTATGAATAATCAGCAGGCCCGCCTCGCGCGCGCTTTTCAGTAATGCGGCACAGGGTTCGATAGCCCGGCGAACGAGGGAGACGTCATTGCCAAGGGCTTCACCAAAACCGCCGCGCTCAACAAAGTCGCGCTGCATATCGATAACCACGAGTGCGGTGGTGGCGGGATCGAACTGAAAGTCAAAAGGTTGGGCTTTAATCGAGCGCATAAACGTCACCTTGTTAATTCGCCTTTATCTGGAGTGTACGGAGTGATAACGCCATGTGCGCAAAAAGGTTTTCTGCCTGAACCTCAAAAAATATGAGGCATATCGGTACGCGAAAACGCCATAATGCGTAAATCGTGTATTGGCGAGGCTTTAGGTGTACAAGCGTCGGATTGGGATAAAAAAATCGCCAAAAACAAGATAGCGGATTTGTGACCTCGCACCTATTGACGGGAGTGAAAATGAGCTCAGGGCGGGACGTTGTGGCGACACAATTTTGCGATGCGTTATTACCCGGGTTCCCGACGGTTTCCTGGGTTCGGGTGCATTCAGTTTTTCAGCGCGCCTGTAACATACAAACGCCGCAAGGGAGCCTGTGGGTAGTGCAGGCGCGTGGCATGCCTCTCGCCCCGGCGGGTATAGTGACCGACTGCGCTGACTTACGCCCTTTTTTTACCGTCGGGGAAAGGCTGTACTGGCATGGCGAGACCTGCCTGTGCGGCACAAAAGCGCATATTGAACTGCGCTCAGCCGTACCCGTTTCCACCCGACTCGAACCCTGTGGCGATGTACACATACTGGGGCGTCTGGCGGCAGAGATTGCAGCCTTTTTTAGCCATCAGCCGGAAAAAGGCATTCGCCAGGCGTTGCAAACGGACGCTACGTTAATGCGCGCGCAGATATCTTTGGTGCACTGGTTGCGAACTGGTGAAGGGGAGCTTAATGCCCTCCTTATGCGCTTTATTGGTTGGGGGGAGGGGCTTACCCCCGCCGGGGATGATTTCCTGCTGGGCGTGTCGCTGGTATTGAATCACTGGCGTTTTGCGCGCGCGGCGGCATTAAACGCGGCGCTACCCCCATTACTCGATCGTACGACCGACATCAGCCGCGCCATGCTGGAGCAGGGCTGCGACAGTCATTACAGCGCCCAGTTACTGGCGCTGGCGACAGGCAACAGCGAAACATGGCCGCAGGCCATCGCCCGCGTCGCCGATTACGGCCACTCTTCGGGTCACGATATGCTGACGGGCATTCTCACGGCAGCGCACGCCTTAGCTTAACGCCGTAAATAACCCTTTCTGCACGTCCGGCTGTTTTAACTGCTGCAACCACCAGTTAAAACAGGGGCGCGGCGGTCTGCTTTGCCAGGCCAGAAACAGCGGCGTCGGTTGTTTGCTCTCTTCAACATGCAGGTGGACGAGTCGGCCGTCATCAATATAGGGCTGACAGATGTGGCGCGGCAGAAAACCTATGCCCAGCCCTTTGAGATGCATTGTGATTTTTGCATGATAGTCAGGCACGATCACCGCTTTTTGCCCCCGCAATTGCCAGGCGACTTTGGGCTCCAGTTTTACCGACGTATCCGGGATGCAAACCGCGGGATAACGACGCAGGTCGTCGGCACGCAGCGGACGATGAATGGCGGTAAGAGGATGATCGGGCGCGATGGCGAATAGCCATTCGGCCGTGCCTATCTCCAGACAGCAAATTTCTCCGGGTAATGCGACCTGGTTAGGCGCGGCAATGGCAATATCCGCCCGTTTTTCCAGTAGGGCATCCCAGACACCATCATGCACATCAATCGCGATATGAATTTCGGTTTGTGGGAAAAGCAATTCGCTTTCTGACAGTAGCGTGTAAATCGGCCGCAGGCTGACGATATTATTAAGGGTAATATTGAGACGCGTCTCTACCCCGGCGGCAATACGCTGGGTCGCGAACTGGAGATCGTCCAGTTGCGCCAGGATAATCTGCCCCTTACTAATGAAATAATGGCCAGCCTCTGTTAATTCCAGCTGTTTCCCGAGGCGTTTGAATAACTTGAGTCCCAATTCGCTTTCCAGCTTGTGGACCGTATAGCTGAGCGCCGTGGGTACTTTATGCAGTTCCTCTGCGGCTGCGGCGAAACTACCGCAGCGTGCAATGGTGATAATCACATTCAATGCTTGTGCACTAATCAACATGCTGTCTCCCTTGCCGGATAGCGCGTTGTTATTGTTTAACGCATTACATACGTCCAGACCAGCTTGCTCGTCGGGTCCCTGCTAAAAACAGGTGGGTTGCGTTAATTCTCACAGTTATAGTGAGTTGCCGTTTTTTATCCTGGAACTAAATCAAATAATTATTTCTAAATATTTCTACAGGTAACCATTAATTAAAATGATTACTATTCATACTGGCGTAAAGCTCTGTGTAGCGTCTATTATTTGGGGTTTTATGTTAGTTATCCACATTAAGATGATTCTTATGTTGAGGTTCAATGCAGCAAATTGCTATTAACTACTTTAATGATTTTTAGAGAAAAAAAAGATAGCATGTGTACAGCTGAACTTTATATATTTGCTTGAAATAAACAGCGTGTTAGCACTGGTGTAATTTAGCCACGCGATAATAAGGCGAATTGTTAATAGCCAAAGCCTCTACGTACCCACATGACAGGTTAGCAGCCTAATTATAAAACGAATCTACCAATAACTGATCGCTCAGGTTATGCAGGTGGTGGGTATATAGTTTTTTTGTAAATCATGAGTATAGCCATGAACCATTATGATGATTTGCAGAGGTTTAAGGATAAGACCCGCAACCAAAAATACGAATTCAAGGATCTGTCGGCGCAGAACCTCTCTCCTGACCATGGAAGTTGGGCGATCATGAATCAACTCGCTCCTGCATCTGAGACGTCGAAACTGGCGATGGGTGGTCATGTTTCGCTACCGCAACCCCAGGCTATCGCGCCGGATGTGTTTGCGAGCGCCGAACGCCATGAGATCGTCGAAATTCCGGAAAGTATCGACAGCAGCGAAAATAGCGAAAGTACCGAAAGCAGCAACGAAAGCCTACTTCCACCTGTCGATGCAGAGATCCCGGCGGCGACCGCACCGTCTATTTTCCGTGATATTGCCGAACAACTTGCGTCGCAATCGACGGCACCCGCCGCGCCTGCGGCCCGGCAGGCGGCTGAGCCGGTTTTACCTGCGGCAACGAACTCACCTGCCTCGTCTGCGACAGAGTCTGCTGATTATTCCCGGCTGTTTGCAACGAAAGCGACAGAAGCAAAACCCACGGTCGAAAAAAACCAACCTTTACAATCTTTACTAGAAAGGATCGCTTCATGCCGTTGATTTGTGTTTGTTCACCGAAGGGTGGTGTTGGGAAAACGACGCTCACGGCTAATCTGGCTTATGCCCTTGCGCGATCGGGCAGCAAGGTTCTGGCGCTGGATTTTGACGTGCAGAACGCGCTGCGTCTGCATTTTGGCGTCCCTCTCTCTGACGAGCGCGGTTTTGTCGCCAAAGCGGCAGAATCCTCGGACTGGAGCCAGTTTGTCTTGACCGCAGGCGGAAATATCTTTGTCTTGCCTTATGGCGAAGCCAGCGAAGAGCAACGCCTGATATTCGAAGAACGTCTGACGAATGACGAACATTTTCTGATTCGCGGCCTCAACACATTGCTGAATTATCCGGGCCTGATCATCGTGGCCGATTTTCCTCCCGGCCCGTCTGCTGCATTAAAAGCCATGTCGCGTCTGGCAGACTTGCATCTGGTCATCATGCAGGCGGATACGGCCTCTCTTTCCCTGTTGCCTCACGTTGAAAATCATCGTCTGACCGGCGATGTCCTCAATCGAAAAGCGGGCCACTATTTTGTGCTCAACCAGAGTGATAACCGTCGTCAGGTCAGCCGGGATGTCACCGCATTTATGGAACAGAAATTAGGTAATCAGCTCCTGGGCGTTATTCATCGTGATGAAAGCGTCATAGAAGCGAATGCCTCGCAGCAATCGGTTTTCGACTTTAGTCCTGCATCCGCCGCTGCATTCGATATCGAACTCATTGCAAAAAGAGTCGCCGGAATCTTAGGCGTAAAAATCGGAGACGGCACGGTTCACAGTAAACCGAAAATGTCTGGCTTCTAATTCGCGCAGGGCAACCTATGAAAAAGTTCCTTTATGTTTTGCTGGTACTGGCAATGCTACCTGTTGCGCTGCTGGTCATCATCACGCCTATGGACAGCCAGAAACAGTATATTTTTGGTTTGCTCAGTATCGGCGTGCTGTTTTTGATGGGATTTAGCAAAAAACGCAGCGTGTCGGTCATTATGGTGGTTATGTCGGTTTTATTATCGACGCGTTATATGTATTTCCGCCTGACGCAAACCCTGCATTTTAATTCCGAAATTGAAACCATTCTTGGGATGGGGCTGTTTCTGGCCGAGGTCTACGTCTGGGTCATGCTGCTGCTGAGCTATCTGCAGACGGTCTGGCCGTTAAAACGTGAGATTGTGCCGCTGCCGGATGATATGAGCCAGTGGCCAACGGTGGATGTCTATATTCCTACCTATAACGAGCCGCTGGATGTGGTGCGCGATACGGTACTGGCGGCGCAATGCATTGATTATCCTCGTGATAAGATGAACATCTATCTGCTGGATGACGGCAAACGCCGGGAGTTCGCGGTTTTTGCCGCAGACGTTGGCGTCGGATATATCACGCGTAACGACAATAATCACGCCAAAGCCGGTAACCTCAACCACGCCATGAAACTGACGCAGGGTGAGTTGATTACCGTGTTCGACTGCGACCACGTAGCCACACGCATCTTCCTGCAGGCGACGGTGGGCGGTTTCCTGAAAGATCCGAAACTGGCGCTGGTGCAGACACCTCACTATTTCTATTCGCCGGACCCGTTCGAACGTAACCTCTCCGTTGGGCGTAACATCCCTAACGAAGGGACACTGTTCTACGGGCCGATTCAGCAGGGCAACGACAACTGGAACGCCACCTTCTTTTGCGGCTCTTGTGCGGTGATTCGCCGTAGCGCGCTGGAAGAGATTGGCGGTTTTGCCGTAGAGACGGTTACCGAAGATGCCCACACCGCGCTCAAGTTGCAGCGCCGTGGCTGGGGCTCTGCGTTCCTGGATATCCCGCTGGCTGCCGGTCTGGCGACCGAGCGTCTGGTGCTGCACGTCATCCAGCGTACTCGCTGGGCGCGTGGGATGACGCAGATTTTCCGTCTGGATAACCCGTTGTTTGGTCGTGGTCTGACCATTCAACAGCGCCTGTGCTACCTGAGCGCCATGCTTTATTACCAGTTCGCGTTGCCGCGTATTGCGTTTGTGACTGCGCCGCTGGCCTATTTGCTGTTCAACCTGAACATCATTCACTCCTCTGCGAGCCTGGTTTTCGCCTATGCGCTCCCGCATCTGTTCCTCTCGATTTACGTCAACTCGCGTATGAACGGACGGTATCGCTATAGCTTCTGGGGGGAGATCTACGACCTGGTGCTGGCCTTCCACATTGCACTGCCGACTGTGGTAACGATGTTTTTCCCGAAACGCGGCAAATTCAATGTGACCGACAAAGGCGCACTGCTGGACGTGGGGTACTTTGATTTTAGCGTGGTGCGCCCGCATTTGATTATCGCCCTGCTGCTGGCGGCCGGGGTGATTGCCGGTATCGTTCGTGCCTGTGCGCATGACTACTTTGGCGTGGATCCGCGCGTTATCGCCCTTAACGTCGGTTGGGGATTGTACAGCCTGATCTTTCTGCTGGCCGCGATTGCCGTTGCGCGCGAAACCCGGCAGACGCGTAAAACCATTCGCATCGATGCTGAAATCCCGGTACTGCTCCACCATGCCAGCGGCGTGGTGACGCGCAGCCATACCGCTGACCTGTCGATGGGCGGCTGCCGCATTGTGGCGCCGGATGATCGCCATCTGGATGATGAGATTGAAGAGATTGAATTGCTGCTGCAATCCGGCGCAATCCTCATTCCGGTGAAAACCATTGCCACGGATGAAGAATCAATTCGACTGATGTTCGAAGACATCCCGCTGGCCCGCCGTCGTGAACTGGTGCGCGTGGTGCTCTCCCGTGCGGATGCATGGATTCACCCGCCGAAACCGCAGGACAACCCGTTCCGTTCGTTGGGGACCATTATGCGTTGTGTGTTCGACCTCTTCTGGCTGACCTGGAAAGACCGTCGCGAAAACCGCCGTTTGCGCGCCGGGCAGGCCCAGGCCGCTTCTCAGGAGGAGGGCAACGCATGAAACGTCTGACAACACTGGCTGTGCTGGTCGGCTCACTCTTTATGATGCCGCTGCATGCCGAAGACACTTCTATCGAGTCGCTACTGAAATTAAACGAACCGGCGGAGACGGCGCCTGTTCCCGTGCCGCCACCCGGCGCGCCGGTATTTATTCCGTCTGTGGTTAACAGCATCAGTATCGCGCAGATGGGTTTTCCGGAAGGGATTTCCCTGACGGGGGGGCAGTTCCAGGGGGGCGCGTCCTTTACTCTGCCAGTGGACCAGGTCATCACGACGGCGCGGCTTGAACTGAACCTGAAAATATCGCCCGCAATGGTGGCGCGAAATGCCACCATGCAGTTGATGCTTAATGGCCAGCCGCTGGGGACGGTACCGCTGACCGTGACCGACAGCGACACCGCGCGTTACCAGCTGGATATTCCGTCAGCGTTGATGGTGTCGAGTAACAACCTGAGTTTTAAAATCAACGACGGCGATGCCATGCAGTGCCAGCGCGATCTGAGTGATAAATATCGCGTCACCATCATGGCGGATTCGCGTTTCGAGCTGGAAGGGCAGCAACTGGATATTGGCGCCGACTTAAGTCATTTCCCGCGCCCGTTCTTTGACAGCATGCAAATGACCCCGGCGGCGATCGCCATGGCTTTCCCGGCGAAGCTGAGCCCCGATACTTTAAGCGCCAGTGCGCTGATCTCATCGTGGATGGGGATTCAGGCAGACTACCGCGGCGTATTGTTTGCCGCCTATCACGATCGTTTGCCGGAAAAGAACGGCATCCTGATTGGTCATCCGGGCGAGCAAATTGGCGGCCTGACGTTGCCGAATACCGAGCAGCCGCTGCTGAAAGTGGTCGATAACCCGGCAAACCCGGTTTATAAGCTGCTGCTGGTGGTGGGTAAAGATGATGCCAGCCTGCGCGCGGCGGCATGGCGTTTAACCCGCGGCAATTTCGCCATGCAGACGCCATCGGTGGATGTCACCACCCAAACGATCCCGGCGAGTAAGCCGTATGACGCGCCGCGCTGGATCCCCACCGATCGTCCGGTCAAACTGTCAGAACTGATCCGTAAAGATCAGAGCCTGACCACCACGGGGCTGTGGCACGATCCGTTGCGTGTGGCATTCCGTGCGGCGCCGGATCTGTTCCTGTGGGATGGCGAAACGATTCCTCTGCATATTGGCTACCGTTTCCCGACGGAAAGCTGGATTGATGAAGACCGTTCCTGGCTCAGCATGACCATGAACGATACCTTCTTGCATAACCTGCCGGTGAATAAGCAGGGGGCACTGGAAACCTTGTGGCATAAGCTTGGCGGCGATGCGCGTCAGGAGAAGTATGATATGCCGCTGGAGCCGTACATGATCTACGGTGACAACCAGCTCTCGCTGTACTTCAACATTCAGCCAAAGGCGAGCGCCCCCTGTAGTGTGCTGCTGAACAATAACATTAAGAGCCGTATCGACGACGACTCGTGGATTGATCTCAGCCACACGCGACACTTTGCGCTGTTGCCGAACCTCTCTTATTTCGTGGGTGCATCCTTCCCGTTCACCCGGCTTGCTGATTATTCGGAAACGGTGCTGATGTTGCCGGAAAACCCGACGGAAACGCAGATTGCCACTCTTTTGGATATGGCGGCCCGTTCCGGTAACGCGACGGGAACAGCGCTGGGCCACAACCGGGTGCTGTTAGGTGTCCCTGCTGCCGGGGCGAACGCAGACTTGCTGAACGACCGCGATGTGCTGGCGGTAACGGGGCTGGATCAACATGACTTTAACCGTGCGATCCTCAGTACCTCGCCGTTCGTGATGCACGACACTACGTTGGGCGTACGCGAGCCGACAACCTGGGAACGCATCAAACGCTGGGTAGCAGGAGACTGGGCCTCAGACGGACTGGAAGCTGACCGCTACTTCTCTTCCAACGAGGCCTGGCGAGGGTTTGTCAGCTTCCGTTCACCGTGGAATAACGATCGTCTGGTGGTGCTGGCTATCGGCAGCAATGACGATCAGCTTTCGCGCCTGCACGGCGACCTCGCCTCGGCGAAGATAAACGCCGGGATCCGCGGCGACGCAGCGGTGATCACAAATGAGAACGGCGTGCGCAGTTTCCGGGTGGGTGAACAGTTCCCGAGCGGCGAGATGCCAACGCAGATGCGGGTGATTTGGTATGCGAATCAGCACTCGGCGCTGCTGGCGATTTTGGGACTGCTATTTGGTTGTATCGCTGGCTCGGCAATTTTTGTCTTGCTGAGAAATCGCGCGAAACGACGTCTGGATCTGGACAACCGCAAATAAGAGGGTGACAAGAATGATGATAAAAACCGCCCGCCGTTTGACGACGCTGTGCCTGTCCAGCGTCCTCACTTTCGGTATGTCAGGGCTGGCACATGGCGCTGCGAATGATGCCGCGCTCAAAGCCTTGTTTGATCAAGCGAATTACTGGCATGAGAAATCCCACGATGACCTGGCGATGGAGTCGCTGCGGAAAGTGTTGATGGTGGATGCCAATAACACCCAGGCGATGTACCTGATGGCGTTATGGGCGCAGCAAAATGGCGATCTGCAAGTCTCATCCCAGTGGCGCACGCGTCTGGCGCAAGTTTCCCCTAATGATCCGGGGTTACAGGCACTCGATAATGCCAAACAGCTGACGCAGGTGCCGCAAGGGCAATTGAGTCTTGCCCGCCAGCAGGCGCGCAGCGGCAACGTACCGGCGGCGCTGGCGACCTGGCGCAGCATGTTTAATGGCGATACGCCGCCGCCCAGCCTCGCTCCTGAGTACTATCAGACGATGGCGGGAGACAAAGCTCTTTATCCGCAGGCCGTGGCGCAGCTGAAAAATTTCGTCATGCATAACCCGCAGGATACCTCTGCGCGTATTGCGCTGGGCAAAATCCTGACCTGGCGTGAAGAGACGCGTCGCGACGGCATTTTGTTGCTCGAGCCGATGGCCAGCGGCAGTAAAGAGGCTGACGATGGGTTGCGTCAGGCGCTGTTATGGCTGGGGCCGCAGGCGGGCGATGAACGCTTCTATGACACCTGGTTGCAGCGCCACCCGCAGGATAGCGATGTTCAGAATTATTACCGTAAAAATGTTGGCGGCGCGGCGAAAGGCGCGGGCTATACCGCGCTGAACAGCGGCGATAACAGTGCGGCAAAAAGTAAATTTGAACAGGTACTGCAAACCAACCCCAACGATGCGGATGCTCTTGCCGGGATGGGCTACATTGCCCAGCGTAGCGGTGATTACAAAGCGGCGGCACAGTACCTGAACCGGGCGGCCAGTCAGGGCGGCGATGCGTCTGAGGAACGTAAAAATCAGGCTGCAGACGCGGCGTTTTACGGCCAGCTCGCCCAGGCCCAGCAGGCATTGAAAGAGGGCAATATCAGCCAGGCGCTGGCGCTTTCATCCCCGCTGGCACAAGAGAGCGGGGAGCGTGGCACGGCAGGTAAACTGTTCCGTGCCGCCGTACTGCGTCAGAACAAAGACTTTGCGCAGGCCGAGCAAACCCTGCGAGGTATCCTCAACGATCAGCCGCAGAATGCTCCGGCACGGGAAAACCTCTATTACGTTCTGCGCGACCAGAATAAAACGGAAGAAGCTCAGGCGATGCTGCGCACCTTACCCGCCAGCCTGCAGGAAAAACTGCAGCCGCGCGTGGTGGCGGGTGCACCTGGCGATCCGATTCGTCGTCAGGCACAGCAGCTGGTTCAGGCCGGTAACACTGACCAGGCTATTTCGGTGTTACGTCAGGGTGTTGCCCGCGTGCCGGATGATCCGTGGCTGCGTCTGGACCTTGCCCGTCTGTTGCAAAAATCCGGGCAAGAGGGCGAAGCGGCAACGGTAATGATCCCCGCCGGGCGCGATGGTGCCAACAGCAACTCACTGTATGCCGCTGCGCTATACGCCAGCGAAAGCGGTGCCTGGCAGCAGGCCAACTCTCTGCTGGCGCGTATTCCGCCGTCCAGTCGTAATAGTCAGATGCGCGATCTGGCGGAGAGTGTGAATTACAACCTGCAAATGGCGACGGCAGAACGTTACCTCGCGCAAGGGAACATGACCGCGGCAGCCAATACCCTGAAAGCGCTGGCCAGTCAGCCGCCGAAAAGCCCGGTTGATGCGGGGAAACTGGCGCGGATGCTTGCCCGCTCGGGTGATATCACCACCGCCGTATCGCTGGTACGCAACAGTATAAAAGACGGCGTACAAGGCAACGCCGGGGATTATGCCGATCAGATAGCGGTACTGAATCAGGCGGGGCTGACGCAAGAAGCGCAAACCCTGATGTCGAACCCGGAGCTACAGGCACGTAGTACGCCTTCGCAGCTTGCAGGTATCCGCAATGGTTACGTCATTAATGAAGCGGACAAACTGCGTGAAGAGGGCAACTATGCCGCTGCTTATGACAAGCTGATCCGAGCGCTGCAAAGCGACCCGCAGAACACCGATTTGATGTTCGCTATGGGCCGTCTGTATCAGACAGGCAAAATGAACAAAGAAGCGGGCGTGCTCTATGACTACCTGATGACCCGCGATACCGAGGATCAGGCGGCACGCGTCGGCGCTATCGACGTTGCGCTGTCCGAGAATAACGTGCAGAAAGCCACGACTCTTGCCAGCGGTCTGCGCAGCGACAGCTCACCGGAACGTATGCTGTTGCTGGCGCGTCTGGAAGAGGCAAAAGGCAATCATCAGCAGGCGATGACCTATTTACGTAGCGCGCGCGGCAAACTGGTGGGGCTGGAGTCTTCTAACAGCGCCACGACGCCGACGATTGGCGGCGTACTGTTGGCTGATAATCCGTTTACCACCACCAGCAAAACGACGCCGCAATCAAGTTCGCCGCAGGCGTTGTACGGCACTATTTTGCCGTGGCAGGTCGCGCAGGTGGCCCATGAGCCGGGAACTAGTTTACCGGGCACCACCCGTACCGATTTGCCCGTCGAGACCGCGCAAAGCCGCACCCTGCGTCAGGTTGATAACATGATGCAAGAGCTCGATGAGAAGAAAGGGATGTGGTTGCAGGGCGAGGTCGATATTCGTGGTCGCGACGGTGAGTCGGGCACCAGTAAACTGACCGAAGCCAAAACGCCGCTGACCTGGTCAAGTTCGCCGTTTGGTGAGTCGCGTTTCGAGTTTACCGCCACGCCGATTACCCTGAGCGCCGGGAGTGCTTCGGGCGATGCCTGGCGTCGTTATGGTTCGAACCCGCTGGCGAATGCGGCATCAAATTTAGCATCGACAATCAATAATGAGATCAATTCGCTGGCGAGCATGACAGCAGATCAGAAAGCGCAATATTTGGCGTTGCATCCGGCTGCTGCTGCATTAGATGGGCTTAGTGAGGTCTCTTCGGCCGATTTTGGTCAATTCACATCAAGAGGTTTGACGAACCTTGCCGCGCTAAATGCCGCAGAGGGGGGGGCGCTGCGAAACTATCTGAATCGTTCCTCACTAAAAGCTGACGTCTCGCAGCCAGGTGATGTTTCAACTGACTCCCAAAATGGGAACGGTGTAGAGCTTAATATGGCGCTTAGCGGTGATAGCTATCGCCTGGATATTGGCAGCACGCCGCTGGGCCAGGATCTGAATACACTGGTCGGTGGGGTGAAATGGTCACCTAAGTTGTCTAACTACCTCTCATTGATCTTCACCGGCGAGCGCCGCGCCGTGACTGATAGTTTGCTCTCGTATGTTGGTTTGAAAGACGCCTACTCAGGCAAAACCTGGGGTCAGGTGACTAAAAACGGCGGTACCGTGCAATTAAGCTATGACGACGGTGACGCAGGCTTCTTCGTTGGCGGTGGTGGTTACAGTTACATTGGTGAAAATGTGGCGAGCAACACCAGTATGAATGCAGACGCCGGAGTCTATCTGCGCCCTTGGCATGATGATTTCCGTCAACTGCAAACAGGTTTAAGCGTCAGTTGGATGGATTTCTCGAAAAACCTCAGTTATTTCACTTTCGGGCAGGGCGGTTATTTTAGCCCCCAAAATTATGTCAGTGTGTCATTGCCAGTTGATTTTTCACAGAAAATTGACAACTGGAAGCTCAGCCTTGGGGGCTCTGTGGGATATCAATCCTACACCCAGGATGCTAGCAATTACTTCCCGACAGACTCCGCAATGCAAAGCGCTTTAACAGATTACGTGAAAACAGGTTTTGCCAAGGAAGCGCAGTACGGCAGCAAATCGCAAAACGGGATTGGCTATACCTTCCGGGCAGGGATTGATTACAACCTGAATAAGAACATGACCGTCGGCGGCAGGGTCGGTTACGACACCTTTGGCGACTACAACGAAAGTACTGCCGGGATCTGGTTCCGCTATATGTTGGGAGATAAATAATGACGTCGAGTACGGCTAATCCTTTACTGCTGTCTTATTTTCAACGACAGCAAACGCCGGCCGGTTGGTTTGACCTGCTGTCGGTGATGGTTGATGGCATGGTAAGAAACGTGGGGGAAGCGGAAAGCCAGCCCTTCTTGCGCCAGATGGGGGAGTCGCTGGCGGAACGTTTTCCTCTGCCAGCCTCGGAAACCATCGGCGAGCTCGAAGCCAACATCAACAGGCTGCTTGCGGAGTTTAATTGGGGCTATATTGATATTCAGGCCAGCGAAGAGGGATTGTCGTTCCGCCATCAGGGTGTACCTGTTTCCCGGGATGAGAACAGCCAGACGCGTTGGTGTTATGCCTTTTGCGCCATACTGGAAGGACTTTATACCCGTTGGTTGCAGGGACAGGGCGGAAAATCGCATCTTGCTTTTAGCCGCGAACGGCTTTACTCCGTATCGGACGTTGTGTTCCGCTACGCTAACCCACAATGAGTCTGAGTATGTTTAAACGCGTTTTCGCCATGATGGTGATGATGGTGAGTGTGCTCTTTTCCTCGTTTTCCCAGGCGGGACAGGCCTGGGAAACGTACAAAGCGCGCTTTCTGATGACGGATGGCCGTATTGTTGATACGGGCAATAAAAACGTCTCTCACACGGAAGGCCAGGGCTTCGCCATGCTGATGGCGGTCGCCAGTAACGATAAGGCGGCGTTTGACCGCATTTGGGGATGGACGGATAAGACGCTAAGGAACAAGGACAATGGCCTGTTCTACTGGCGTTTTAACCCGGTTGAGCCGGATCCGATTGCAGATAAGAACGACGCAACGGATGGCGATGCGTTAATTGCATGGGCGTTGTTAAAAGCCAGCCAGCGCTGGAATGATAACAGCTATGCGACCGCATCGGATGCCATTACCCAGGCGATGATTAAACATACGGTGATCAACTTTGCGGGTTATCGGGTAATGCTGCCGGGCGCGAAGGGGTTCAATCTCAACAGCTATGTGAATCTGAATCCGTCCTATTTTATCTTCCCGGCATGGAAAGAATTTGCCAACCGTAGCCATCTGGTGGTCTGGAATGATCTGATTCGTGATGGCACGACGCTGCTTGGTAAAATGGGCTGGGGTCAGTCGCACTTGCCTACCGACTGGGTATCGCTGTCGGCGGATGGCAAACTGAGCCCTGCCAAAGAGTGGCCACCGCGCATGAGTTTCGACGCCATCCGTATTCCGTTGTATCTCTCATGGTGGAACCCGCAAAGTGCGCTGCTGACGCCGTGGCGCAACTGGTGGCAGGGTTATGATCGTAACCGCACCCCGGCCTGGGTGAACGTCACAACCAACGATACCGCCCCGTACAATATGAATGGCGGTTTGCTGGCGGTGCGTGATTTGACGATGGGCCAAACGTCCGGCGAGCCGCAAATCAGCGCGCAGGATGACTATTATTCTGCCAGCCTGAAAATGTTGGTCTGGCTCGCGCAGCAGCAGTAATTCTTCGCTTTTCCTCGCGATGTCCTCTCACCCTGGCCCTAACCTCTTCACGGCACTATTTCCCCCCTCTCCCCGTGGGTGAGGGCCAGGGTGAGGGGGAAAATGCGGCTCGGAAGGTGGGTTCCGTTCACCGTATGTTCATGGCGAAATGTCACCCTCGAACACGTGAACGGGTAAAGGGGAACACCGCGTTCCCCTTTACAATCCCCGCGGCCCCGCAAAGAAATCGGTGCTTCGCACTGCGTTCGCCTCCCGCCCCGCTGCCTGCGGTCGGTTTGACTCGAGTTACTCGCCCCATCCCTGGGGCTCGCCCTTCGGGCCAACGCGCTGCGTTGTTCAAAATCGTTCCGGACGATTTTGTCCTGTCTCGACAAACCTCAGTCCGCCATCCCTGGCGGCCTGCCCTTGTCATCGGGTCTTCGTCTCACCGATTTCGGCGGGGACTCAACCCCCTCGCTGTATGCTCTACGCCAGAGGGTTACCAGGATGTCGCTGTGGTTGTCATGCGGGAAAACGCGCCAGCCATGGCTAAAAAAGTTGAAGACGTTCACAGTATCTACGACTTGCCCCCTTGCTTCGGAGAGGGGACAAACCATTTACTGCGGATACGGCACCCAGTCGCCGCCGTTCAGGCGAACATACGGCTTGTTCTGGTACTGGATCACCACGGCATTGGCATTTTCTGAAACGGGCGCGGTCTGCGGCAGGCCGCTGGTCAACTGATCCCAGTTCACATGGTCTTCGGTAAAGATCTTGCCATCCAGCACGCGCGTCACCAGTTCTGATACCGCCAGGAAGCTACTCGGCTGGTTGATCTCAATGGCTGCCCCTTCATGCGGAGCCTTCATGCCAAAGAACTTGATCGCCGTGGGCACGTGAGTAATCGATGGGCTTGGAATATCACGCAGACCAGAAACCTGCATCTTATCGCCCTGTAGCGCCGCGCCATGTTCCGGCACCATCACCACCATCACTTTACGCCCGGACTTCTCCAGTTGCGTAAAGAAGGCGTCCAGTTCATCAAACAACTTTTGCGCGCGAATTTTATAATCCGCTGTCTGGCGAACGCCGGGGAAATGGTTACCGTCGTGTAGTGGCAGCAGGTTATAGAAGGTCGCGGTACGTTGGTCATTATTGGTCGCCTCGTTTTCCATCCAGCGGTTCAACACGGCGGTATCGTCATAGACCGGGGAGCCATCAAACGACAACAGGACTGGCGGCAGGCCTGCCTGGTTCATTAATGGCACCTGTACGCCGCCGTTGTCGCGGATCTCTTTGAGGAAATCGCCGAATACGCCGTTGTGATCCATCATCAGTTGTTGGGTGAAACCCAGTTTGGCCAGGTTATCAAACAGGTAACACTGAGCGCCGGCTGTCTGATAGAGATTTTTATGCGACGTCTGGCCGCAGCTTGCGCGTAGCAGGCGAATGGCCGCCGGGCCGCTGTAGGCGGTGGCCGAATTAAACTGCTTAAATACGATATCGAAATGCGACCACAGTGGGTGCGATGACAAGCCCGCGGCGTCAATATCGGACCAGGAGAGTGAACAGATGTTGATCACCAGTAGGTCAAAAGGCTGTGCATCTGCCGGCAGTTGCGTCGGGAACGGCGTCTGGCGTTTCTCTTCGGCGGCATAAAAACTGGCAAGCCAGGCATTCAAATTTTCAGAGGTTGGCGGCGCGGTTTGTGCCGGAATATCGCCTACTACGGGTGTTGTTGCGGTATTTGCCACCGTCGGCGCCACCGTTGCGCCTGTTGTGGCAAGGGTATTTTGCTGGGTGCTTTGCGGCCACAGGGTGAAGGCCGGTCCGACAAGAGTCAGCACATTCAGCCAGATCATTATGGCGACGACAAATACTGTTACGCGAATCCACTGCGCCAGGAACAGCCAGGCGACCAGTAATACGAACAGGGCCCCCATCATCTGCCAGTTAATAAAACGCGTTACCAGATCGAGCAGGTAATCCGCGCTAAAACCTGCCACCTGCGAGCCCTGACTCATAATGCTATCGATACCCGGTAGCCAGGTATCATGCCAGAACAGGCCGAAACCAATCGGGATGGCAATCCAGTGGCGCAAACGGTGCAGGCCAGGGCCTGGCACGGGCATCAGCAGAAAGGCCATAAATACCAGGTTCAGCAACGGATGAAAATTAAGGTAGCCCGCCCACAGCAAACCAAATTTCACTAAAAAATAGAAATTCCACCCGGATAAACCGCGCCAGTGTTGCCACAGCGTCGAGGGTCTGGAAGGCGTCAGCGTTTGATTAGTCATGTTTTCGGTCTGCCTTGACGAACGATTCCCGACGCAATACTCCGGCCGGTTTAACGTAGCGGGGTTTAATAAACATTATTCTTGCAATAAGGCGAATACGGTACAGCCAGTGGCGTGCCAGATAGCCCAGCGGGAAGAAAATCAGCGCGCAAAGTATAACAAGTTCAACAATATCGGCGATGGACATCATGATGCGCTCCCCCTGTCTTCACTTAACAGCCGCAGCGGTTCCGGGATACGTCGCCAGGTCTGCCCGTCATGCTCGGCGTTAATGATTTTCTTCTCATCACTCGTTCCTGCCAGCGGACTGCCCCATTTTTCCGCTCCGACTTCCCGCAACAGCACCAGTTCCGCTGCAATCTGGTTGTCCTCGAACCAGATCATGCGGTTAGAGAAGATGTCGGCGGTAGGTAACGGGAAAATATGGTTAAGCGCGGTATCAAGATCGTTTACGCGACAGAATGACAAAAACATCAACAGGCGATTATCGCCGATGGTGACAATATCCCCGACCCGGTTTGGGCGACAGAGCGTCAGCGCCTGTTCAACCCGAATACCGGGTACCGGGCGCAGCGCCACCAGCACTCCTTTGCCATCGGGTGGCAACAGCGTGTTATTCACCATATTGCCCACGGCTTCGCAGAACGTATTCCATGTCTGGAATCCGCGCAGTTTGAGCGGCAGGGTCATTGAGATCAGCGTCGAGATATCTTCCGGCACAAGGCGTTTAAACTGTTGCCCCTGTACGCTTTCGATAAGCGTCAGACAGCGGGAGAGCGGGGCGTTCCAGGAGATGACCATATTGGCGCCACACCCCAGCAGCAGACGTTCATCGGTGGCGCGCAGGCTGGCTTTGGTTTCACGGACGATGATTTTCAGAGCGCTGCCGCGCTGACGGCGCAGAGTATGAATCTGGCGGGCAATGGTTTCGATTTGGTTATTCTGACGCAGGGCGAAAATAAGGGTCGCGGCCTGGCTGGTTCGCGCCTCGTTAAACATACCTTCGTTGGTTTCGAAAAGCGTCCAGTGTTCAGAAAGTGCAGGTGCCCCCTCCAGCACATCGACATTACTGAGCACCCGTTTTTCATCACTGCGCGGCTGGACGGAAGCCTCTTCTTGCTTCGCTAACTGCCAGTGGCCGTCGTGATGTTCAAGAATAAGTTGTTGCTGGGCACTCACGCCTCTGTCATTACACCACCAGGCAACATCATAAAGATGTGTTCCGCTTGTATAACGCAAACTCGCCAAACCAAACAATGAACGGTATTTACCTATCAGTACTGATGATTGCCTGTCGCTATTGTTTGCAGGGTTTATTACCAGTAATGTGCAATTATGATATTTCGTCCAGTCATGAATTCGTATTAGCCAGCGGTGCAAATTCTCCACCGAAATATTTTTCCAGGCGTTATTTGCACACAACAGAATGAGGAAATAATTCTCAGGCTCAATTGAGCACAGTAAATCGCGAGAGAAAAAGTATAGACTCTTTTCATGATTTGGCATGGAAAAAAGTTGTATTTTTCGGGGGCCGTGATCGGGTTCTGATTTGAGGATGTTCCGCAAATCATACCCCATGCCCGCAACCGCGACTTTGGCGTTTTCAGATTGCGATGCAATTGTTTGATTAACAAGGCTAATTGCATCCTCCTCGCGGTCGGCGTTAATCCACCAGACGCCGCCGGCAGGCATGTGACGCAATTCGTCCCATAGCGACTGAATGCCGATAGAAAATATGGGGTCCACGGTGTCCCTCTACAGGTAATTTATCTGTATCTCAGTTTACTAGCGAAAGTATAGAAATAAACCTAACATTGAAATTAAAGAACATCAGATTTAGCATGTAAACGAATTTCGTCGCAAATACCTTGCTAAGAATGTACGCAATCTTTTTCTGATTATAAGGATCGTGTCTGAATGCATAACGATGAGCCTAAAACTCAGACGGACTCGACGCTGGGTTATACATTTCAAAATGACTTTTTAGCACTCAGTAAGGTGTTTTCATTGCCCGAAATAGATTATGCCGATATTTCCCAACGAGAACAGTTGGCGGCGGCTATTAAACGTTGGCCTCTGCTGGCAGAGTTTGCTCGTCAACAATAAGGAAGCCGTGGATGGCTGTATTGGGGTTACAAGGGGTACGCGGCGGTGTGGGCACCACATCAATTACCGCGGCGCTCGGCTGGGCATTACAGATTTTAGGGGAATCGGTACTTGTTATTGACGCCTGCCCCGATAACCTCCTGCGCCTGTCATTTAATGTTGATTTCGACCACGCCGATGGCTGGGCGCGCGCGATTCTGGATGGCAAAGACTGGCGCGACGCGGGGCTGCGTTATACCTCCAGCATCGACATTTTGCCCTTTGGCCGCCTGACGGATGCCGAATGGGAGAAACTGCACCTCTTGCATGAACCGCCAGGCCAGTTAACGGCGATATTACAGGCGCTCAAAGCGCAGCAGCGCTACCAATGGGTGCTGCTGGATTTACCGCACGGCTATTCGCCGCTGGCGCGCCAGTTTCTTGAATATTGCGACCACACGCTGGCGGTCGTGAAACCGGATACCAACTGCCACGTGCGCCTGCATCAGCAACGGTTGCCGACAGGCGCGCATATTCTGATTAATGATTTACGTATTGGCAGTCAATTGCAGGATGACCTCTACCAGGTGTGGCTTCAGAGCCAGCGCAACCTGATGCCTGTCCTTATCCACCGCGATGAAGCGATGGTGGAATGCCTGGCAGCAAAGCAACCGTTGGGGGAATACCGTAGCGATTCACTGGCGGCAGAAGAAATCCTGACGCTGGCAAACTGGTGTTTACTGCACTGTTCGGGCGAACCCGCTCAAGGGGAACAACACACGAGGATGCTCGAATGAGTCGTCTGGCCGCCTGGTTTCTGAACCCCCCGGTCTATGCCCGCTTAAGCGAGCGTTACCGCTGTTATCGCCGGAATAAGGCATCGGGGTTTAGTGCGGCATGCGGCTGTTTCTGGGTAGCGCTGGCCTGGCTGTTTCTGCCCCTGGAGAATGCTAACTGGCAGCGGGTGCGTGAGCAGCATCAGGCGCTCTTTCCGCATATTAATCCGGATAAACCGCGCCCGCTTGACCCGGCACGTTATCTGTTGCAGGTCCTCTGGCTGCTGGCAACGCTACCACAGCACAGGACAGCGCAGGCGACGAAACCTGAACGTGCGCATAAGATCCGCGAACGTTACCATAACTGGCTGGATTCTCTGCCCACCCGCGTTGCTGACCAGACCAGCCACCTGGATAACCATAAAGAGCTGGGCCATCTCAGCCGGGGAGCGCGCCGTTTTATTCTGGGGATCATCATCACCTTTTCGTTGATACTGGCCCTCGTCTGCATTACCCAGCCGTTTAACCCGCTATCGCAGTTAATCTTCCTGCTGCTGCTGTGGGGGGTGGCCCTGCTGGTGCGCCGCATTCCGGGGCGTTTCTCGGCGTTAATGCTGATCGTGCTTTCGCTGACCGTCTCCTGTCGCTACATCTGGTGGCGCTATACCTCGACCCTGAACTGGGATGACCCGGTCAGCCTGGTGTGCGGCATCGTGTTGCTGTTCGCGGAAACCTATGCGTGGATTGTGCTGATCCTCGGCTACTTCCAGGTGGTCTGGCCGCTTAATCGCCAGCCAGTACCGCTACCTAAAGACATGGCCCTGTGGCCGTCGGTCGATATCTTCGTGCCCACGTATAACGAAGATTTGAATGTGGTGAAAAATACCATCTATGCGGCGTTGGGTATCGACTGGCCGAAAGACAAACTCACCATCTGGATCCTCGACGACGGCGGGCGAGAAGAGTTTCGTCAGTTCGCTCAGACCGTGGGTGTGGAATACATTGCCCGTACCACCCATGAGCACGCGAAAGCCGGGAACATCAATAACGCGCTGAAATATGCCAAAGGCGAGTTTGTCTCGATTTTTGACTGCGACCATGTGCCGACGCGCTCTTTCCTGCAAATGACCATGGGCTGGTTTATCAAAGAGAAAGATCTGGCAATGATGCAGACGCCGCACCACTTCTTCTCGCCGGACCCGTTCGAGCGCAACCTGGGCCGTTTCCGTAAAACACCAAACGAAGGCACCTTGTTCTACGGGCTGGTACAGGACGGCAACGATATGTGGGACGCCACCTTCTTCTGCGGTTCATGCGCGGTCATTCGTCGTGGCCCGCTGGATGAGATTGGCGGTATCGCGGTGGAAACGGTCACCGAGGACGCCCATACCTCGCTGCGCCTGCATCGCAGAGGGCATACCTCGGCCTATATGCGTATTCCCCAGGCTGCCGGTCTGGCAACGGAGAGTTTGTCGGCGCACATCGGTCAGCGTATCCGTTGGGCGCGTGGGATGATTCAGATTTTCCGTCTCGATAACCCTCTGTTCGGCAAAGGGCTGAAACTGGCGCAGCGCCTGTGTTACGTCAACGCCATGCTGCACTTTCTCTCGGGTATTCCGCGTCTGGTGTTCCTTACCGCGCCGCTGGCGTTTCTGTTGTTGCATGCCTACATCATCTATGCGCCTGCCATCATGATTGCGCTGTTTGTTCTGCCGCACATGATTCACGCCAGCCTGACTAACTCGAAAATTCAGGGCAAATATCGCCATTCTTTCTGGAGCGAAATCTACGAAACCGTGCTGGCGTGGTACATCGCACCGCCGACTCTGGTCGCGTTATTTAACCCGCATAAAGGGAAGTTCAACGTCACGGCAAAAGGGGGACTGGTCGAAGAAGAGTATGTCGACTGGGTTATCTCAAGGCCCTATATCTTCCTTGTTTTGCTGAACATTATCGGCGTGCTGGTGGGTATCTGGCGTTATTTCTATGGCCCGCAAAATGAGATTTTGACGGTGTTCGTCAGTATCGCATGGGTGTTCTACAACCTGATTATCCTCGGTGGCGCGGTGGCGGTATCGGTGGAAAGCAAGCAGGTTCGTCGCGCGCACCGTGTGGAGATCTCCATGCCTGCGGCTATCGCCCGCGAAGACGGTCATCTGTTCTCCTGTACCGTGCATGATTTCTCTGATGGGGGGCTGGGGATCAAAATCAACGGCCAGTCACAGGTACTGGAAGGGCAAAAAGTCAGCCTGTTATTAAAACGCGGCCAACAAGAGTATGTCTTCCCGACCATGGTCGTGCGCGTTTCCGGTCGTGAGGTGGGGCTGCAACTTATGCCGTTGTCCACGAAACAGCATATCGATTTTGTGCAGTGTACGTTTGCCCGTGCGGATACATGGGCGTTGTGGCAGGACAGCTTCCCGGAAGATAAGCCACTGGAAAGCTTAATGGATATTTTAAAACTGGGCTTCCGTGGTTATCGCCATCTCGCGGAATTTGCTCCACCGTCTGTGAAAATGATTTTCCGGTCGCTAACCGTAATGGTTGCCTGGATTGTGTCGTTTATACCGCGTCGCCCGGAACGGGAAGCGGTAATACAGCACCCCGTGACGTGATTGGCTCAACAATGATGAAAACGCGATGAAAAGAAAACTTTCCTGGATTTGTGCAGTGGCTGTGGGGATGAGCGCTATACCCTCCCTGATGACGTATGCGGCACCCGGTGATCCGGCGACGCAAGCGGCCCCCACCGTGCCTGCCGTCGCGCCTGCGACTCAGCCGGTCGCGACGCCTGCGCCGACACAATCGGAAACGCTGGTACCCACCACCCCAACAGAGGGGCAAACCCAGCCGGCACCGCCGACCGGAAGCCGGGCCACGGGACAGGTGACGCCTGGCGTGGCGCTTTCCAGTGCGCCGTCGCGTGAGGTTAAACTGACGTTTGCAGAGATTGCGCCACCGCCAGGCAGTATGGTGCTGCGCGGCGTCAACCCGAATAATGGCATTGAGTTCGGCATGCGCAGTGATGAAGTGGTGTCGAAAGCGTTGTTGAATCTCGAATATACCCCGTCACCGTCGTTGCTGCCGGTACAGTCGCAGCTCAAGGTCTATCTGAATGATGAACTGATGGGCGTGCTGCCGGTCACCAAAGAACAACTGGGTAAAAAGACCTTTGCTCAGGTGCCTATCGACCCGCTTTACATTACCGACTTCAACCGCGTGCGGCTGGAGTTTGTCGGCCACTATCGCGATGTCTGTGAAAACCCGGCCAGCACTACGCTGTGGATGGATATTGGTCGCAGTAGTTCGCTGGATCTTTCTTACCAGACGCTGGCCGTACAAAACGACCTGTCCCACTTCCCGATCCCGTTCTTTGACCCACGAGACAGCCGTCCGTTAACGCTGCCGATGGTCTTCGCCGGTGCGCCGGATCTGGTTGAACAGCAGGCGGCGGCGATTATCGCTTCCTGGTTTGGTTCACGTACCGGCTGGCGGGGGCAGGACTTCCCGGTCATGTACAGCGGTCTGCCGGATCGTAACGCGATTATTTTCGCGACCAATGATAAGCGCCCGGATTTCCTGCGTGATGCGCCGCCTGTGAACGCCCCGACCATCACTATGATGAGTCACCCGAACAACCCTTATGTAAAATTGCTGGTGGTATTCGGGCGCGATGACAAAGACCTGTTACAGGCGGCAAAAGGTATTGCTCAGGGGAACGTGCTGTTCCGTGGCAGCAGTGTCACCGTTGATGAGGTGAAACCACTGTTGGCGCGCAAACCCTACGATGCGCCAAACTGGGTGCGCACCGACCGTGCGGTCACCTTTGGTGAACTGAAAACCTATGAAGAGCAGTTGCAGTCCACGGGTCTGCAACCGGCGTCGATCAATGTCGCGTTGAACCTGCCGCCGGACCTTTATCTGTTGCGCAGTAACGGTATCGATATGCACCTGAACTATCGTTATACCGCGCCGCCGACCAAAGACAGTTCGCGCATGGATATCAGCCTGAACAATCAGTTCCTGCAATATTTCAGTCTGGTCAGCAATCAGGATACCAACCGACTGCTGCTGCGCCTGCCGGTATTACAGGGGCTGCTGGATGGCAAAACTGATGTTTCTATTCCGGCGCTGAAACTGGGGGCGATGAACCAACTGCGTTTTGACTTCCAGTACATGAATCCGATGCCGGGTGGCACTATCGAAAACTGCGTCACCTTCCAGCCGGTACAAAACCGTGTGGTCATTGGCGACGATTCCACCATCGACTTCTCGAAGTACTACCATTTCCTGGCGATGCCGGACCTGCGCGCCTTTGCGAATGCAGGCTTCCCGTTCACCCGGATGGCTGACTTGTCTGAAACCCTTGTTGTGGTGCCGCCAACGCCGACAGAAGGGCAACTGACTACGCTGCTGGACTCACTGGCGACCATTGGCGCGCAAACGGGCTTCCCGGCTATCAACATGACATTGACCAATGACGGTACGCAGATTCAGGGTAAAGACGCCGATATCATGATCATTGGCGCTCTGCCGGAAAAACTGAAAGATGATAAACGTATCGATCTGCTGGTTCACGCAGCGCAAAGCTGGGTGAAAACGCCGCTGCGCCAGACACCGTTCCCTGGCGTTATGCCAGATGATGTCGATCGTCAGGCTGATGCGCAGACCTCGGTATCGTCCAGCGGCCCGATGGCAGCCATTATCGGCTTCCAGTCGCCGTATAACGATCAGCGCAGCGTGGTTGCGCTGCTGGCGGATAGCCCGCGCGGCTATGAGTTGTTAAACGGTGCGATGAATGACAGCGGTAAACGTGCCTCGATTTTCGGCTCCGTGTCGGTGATTCGTGAATCGGGCGTGAACGGTCTGCGTGTTGGCGACATTTACTACGTAGGGCATTTGCCGTGGTTTGAACGGGTCTGGTACGCGCTGGCGAATCACCCTGTACTGCTGGCGATTCTGGCCGCGGTGAGCGTGGTATTGCTGGCGTGGGTGCTGTGGCGTCTGCTGCGTATTATCAGCCGTCGTCGTCTCGACCCGGATCACGAGTAAGCGGTGATGAAAGCGCTACGCTGGATGATCATGGCGGCGCTTATGCTGGCGGCGGCGCAGGTGAGCGCCGCCTGTAGCTGGCCTGCATGGGAGCGTTTTAAACAGAGCTATATTAGCGATGGCGGGCGGGTCATCGACCCGAGTGATGCCCGCCAGATAACCACCTCGGAGGGGCAAAGCTATGCCCTGTTCTTTGCCCTTGCGGCGAACGATCGCGATGCGTTTAAAACGCTGCTGAACTGGACGCAAAATAACCTGGCGCAAGGGGATTTAGGCGCGCAACTTCCCGCATGGTTGTGGGGGCGGAAAAACGAAACTGAATGGACGGTACTGGATACCAACTCCGCGTCGGATGGGGATGTCTGGATTGCCTGGTCTCTGCTGGAAGCCGGGCGGCTGTGGAACATGCCTGATTATACCGGGCTTGGAAAAGCGCTGCTCTCACGCATTGCCAAAGAGGAAGTTATCACCGTGCCCGGTCTTGGCTCCATGCTACTTCCCGGCAAGGTAGGTTTTGCGGATAAAGATGTCTGGCGCTTCAATCCCGGCTATCTGCCGCCTCAACTGGCCCAGTACTTTACCCGCTATGGCGCGCCCTGGACGACGCTGCGGGAGACCAACCTGCGTTTAATTATCGAAACTGCGCCGAAAGGGTTCTCGCCTGACTGGGTGCGTTATCAGAAAAATAAGGGCTGGCAGCTTCAATCCGATAAGTCGCTGACAGGCAGTTACGATGCGATTCGTGTTTATGCATGGGCAGGCATGATGCATGACGACGACCCGCAAAAGGCGCGTTTGCTGGCGCGCCTCAAGCCAATGGAAACCATGACGGCGAAACAGGGCGTACCGCCAGAAAAAGTCAACGTGGCGACCGGCAAGGCGCAGGGTTATGGCCCTGTGGGTTTCTCGGCGGTACTGCTGCCGTTTTTACAGGATCGTGATGCTCAGGCGGTGCAGCGTCAGCGGGTGGCGGATCACTTCCCCGGCAAAGACGCCTATTACAGTTATGTTCTGACCCTTTTCGGACAAGGTTGGGACGAGCACCGTTTTCGCTTCACCCCTCGCGGTGAGTTACAACCTGACTGGGGCCAGCCATGCGCAAGTTCACATTAAGTTTATTGTCTTTCACGCTCGGCATCTCAGTGATGCCTTTCGCGCAGGCGGCGCCGACCGCGCAACAACAACTGCTTGAACAGGTACGCCTGGGTGAAACCACCAAACGTGAAGATTTGGTACGCCAGTCGTTATATCGCCTTGAATTAATGGCCCCTGACGACCCGGACGTGATTGCCGCGCGCCTGCGCTATCTGCTGCGCCAGGGCGATAATGCCGGGGCGCAGAAGCAGATGGATCGGCTGAACGCGCTTGCCCCGAACGCCAGCGCAACCAAAGCGTCGCGCATCACAATGGCGCTGTCGACGCCCCAGGGACGGCAGGCGTTACAGGAAGCGCGCTTGCAGGCTGCCACGGGGCATCCGCAGGAGGCCGTGGCCGCTTATGAGAAAATGTTTAACGGCAGTGTCCCGGAAGGCGATCTGGCGGCGGAATACTGGACGCAGGTGGCGAAAGTGCCGGCACGACACAACGAAGCCATCACGCAACTGAAGGCCCTGAATGCCAGTAATCCGGGAAATGCAGATTTGCAAAACACGCTGGCGCGGATGCTGATCGCCGATGGCCGTACCGAAGAGGGTTTTACCGTTCTTGAGCAAATGGCGAAGAACAACACCGGGCGTGATACCGCAGCTACCCTCTGGTATCAGCAGATTCAGGGCATGACTGTCAGCGAAAAAAGCGTGGCGGCGCTCAAGCGCTTCCTGAGCGTGTTCAGTGAAGGCGATACGGTGGTAACGGCACGCCAGCAGCTTGATGCACAACAGAAACAGTTGGCGGATCCGACATTTCGGGCGCGTGCCAGCGGACTGGCGGCCGTGGAAGCCGGAAAAGGCAGCACGGCGATTGGCGCATTGCAGGATGCGGTAAGCAAAAATCATCAGGACAGCGAAGCCGTCGGAGCACTGGGACAGGCTTATTCCCAGAAGGGCGATCGCGCACGGGCGGTGGCGCAGTTTGAACGGGCTATTGCGCTCGATCCTGACAGTGATAATCGTGGCAAATGGGACAGCCTGCTTAAGGTGAACCGTTACTGGCTGCTTATCCAACAAGGCGATGCACAACTGGCGGCGAAAAATCCGGCCCAGGCGGAACGCCTCTACCAGCAGGCGCGTGCGATTGATAATACCGACAGCTACGCGGTGCTGGGGCTGGGTGATGCGGCCATGGCCCGCAAGGATACCGCCGCTGCCGAGCGTTACTATACGCAGGCGCTGCGTATGGACAGCGGTAACAGCAATGCGGTGCGTGGTCTGGCAAATATTTACCGTGCGCAGTCGCCGGAAAAAGCCGATGCCTTCATTCAGTCGCTTAGCGCCAGCCAGCGTCGCAGCATTAACGATATTGAACGCAGCCTGACCAACGACCGACTCGCGCAAGAGGCAGAATGGCTGGAGAACCAGGGCAACTGGGCGCAGGCCGCCGTATTGCAAAAACGCCGTCTGGCGCTGGACCCGGGTAGTGTGTGGGTGACTTACCGTCTGGCCAGCGATTTGCGCTCCGCCGGCCAACAAATTGAGGCCGACGCGCAGATGCGCGAACTGGCGCGCAGTAAGCCCGCAGACCCGGAACAGGTGTACGCTTACGCGCTCTATCTTTCCGGCAATAATCAGGAGAGCGCGGCGCTGGCGCACCTCAACACACTGTCGCGTGACAAGTGGAACAGCAATATTCAGGAACTCTCCGACAGGCTGGAAACCAATCAAGTGCTGGCACGGGCTAACCAATTGCGCGATACGGGCCATGAACCAGAGGCGATGGCTTTTCTTCAACAGCAGCCTGCTTCGACGCGTATTGATTTGACGCTTGCCGACTGGGCGCAACAGCGGGGCGATAATCCTGCGGCGATATCGACCTATCAGCGCGTGTTAAATCGTGAGCCGAACAATGAAGAGGCGGTACTGGGCCTGGCAGAAATTTACGCCGCCGAAGGCAACCGCATGACTTCCCGCGAACTGCTGGCGAAATTACCGGCTGCCACCCCGACAGCGCCACGGACGCTCAATACCCAACGCCGGGTGGCGATGGTGCAGGCGGCGGTGGGCGATAATGACGCCGCTCGCGAGACATTCAGCGAAATTGTGCCGCAGGCGAAGGGGCTGCCGCCTTCCATGGAAAGCGCGCTGGTGTTGCGTGATGCGGCGCGTTTCCAGGCGCAGGAGGGGCAACCGCAAGCCGCGCTGGAAACCTATAAAGACGCGATGGTGGCATCGGGGGTAGCGGCAACCCGTCCTGCCAGTAATGACGAATTCACTTATAAAACCCGGAACAATGAGAACGATGACTGGCTGAAACGCGGCGTGCGCAGTGATGCCGCCGATCTGTATCGCCAGCAGGATGTGAATGTCACGCTGGAGCATAACTACTGGGGTTCGAGCGGTACGGGCGGCTACTCTGATTTGAAAGCCCACACCACAATGCTTGAGGCCGATGCGCCACTGGCTGACGGCAGGATGTTCTTTCGTACCGATATGGTGAATATGGATGCCGGAAAATTCTCGCTTAAAGATGACGGGACCTATTCGCCGCACTGGGGAACCTGTAATGAGGTGGCTTGTGAGGGGGGGGATCGCAGCCAGACGGCTAATGGCGTGAGCGTTGCGGTCGGCTGGCGTAACAAGACCTGGGATATGGATATCGGCACCACGCCAATTGGCTTTAATGTGGTGGATGTCGTCGGCGGCCTGAGCTACAGCAATGATATCGGTGTGATTGGCTACACGCTGAATGTCCATCGTCGTCCCATCTCCAGTTCATTACTGGCGTTTGGCGGACAGAAGGATAACGGCAATGGCGATCATCCCGGCACCACCTGGGGCGGCGTGCGTGCGAACGGCGCCGCCGCCAGCATGAGCTATGACCGTGGCGAGGCGCACGGTGTCTGGGCTTCGTTGGGCGCCGATCAGTTGACCGGGAAAAATGTGGCTGATAACTGGCGAGTACGCTGGATGGCGGGGTATTACTACAAACTTATCAACGACAATAACCGCCGCGTGACCATTGGTCTGAATAATATGATTTGGCACTACGACAAAGACCTGAGCCACTATACCCTGGGACAAGGGGGCTATTATAGCCCGCAAGAATATTTGTCATTTTCTGTGCCCGTGACCTGGCGTCAACGCACGGAAAACTGGTCCTGGGAGCTGGGAGGATCTGCCTCGTGGTCACATTCACGTAAGAAAACGGAGCGAAGCTATCCGTTACTGAATTTGATCCCGGCGGGTTATCGTACCGACGCCAGCACCGCACTGGAGGAGGGAAGTTCATCCAGCGGCGTGGGTTATACAGCGCAGGCATTAATTGAACGGCGGATTAACCAGAACTGGTCCGTTGGCCTGGGGGTGAATATTCAGCAGGCGAAAGATTACACGCCAAGCCAGGGCATGCTCTTTGTCCGTTATTCTGCCGCCGGATGGCAGGGCGATATGGATATGCCGCCGCAAACGCTGACACCTTACGCCGACTGGTAATAAATGAGGATAATTCCTGGGGGAAGCGTGGCGGGAAGCGAGGCTCGCCACATGAAAATTGTGCTTATTATTCCGCGTATTGCTGACGCTTTTTCCTTACAGCGTTGTCGCTGAGGCAATCATGCCTCCCCTTTATCTCAAACTGTCACGATAGGGTATACTCTGGCGGCGGAGTGATATTTTATTGCCCTGCGCTTGTGTATCTCTGGAGAGTGATTTTGCGTGTCAGCCGTTCTTTAACGATTAAACAGATGACTGCGGTTTTTGCCGTGGCGATGGTGTTTATTTTCATTTTTTGCGTCATTTTGCTGTTTCATTTTGTTCAGCAGAATCGCTACAACACGGCTACGCAACTGGAAAGTATTGCCCGCTCGGTACGTGAACCGCTGTCCGAAGCGATACTAAAGGCTGATTTTCCTGAGGCAGAATCCGTACTTAAACAAATCAAACCTGCCGGAGTGGTTATTCGGGCGGATGTGGTGCTGCCAAACCAGTTTCAGGCATTGCGCCTGCGTTTTATTCCCGAGCGCCCGGTGCCGATGATGATTGCGCGGGTCTTTGAACTGCCGATCCAGATTTCATTGCCCATTTATTCCCTGCAGCGCCCGGCCAATCCACAGCCGATTGCCTATCTGGTACTCGAAGCAGACTCCTATCGCGTCTATAAATTCGTGATGAGCACGCTTTCGACGTTGGTGACTGCTTACTTACTTCTAACGCTGATCATTACGGTGGCAATCACCTGGTGTATTAATCGCCTGATTGTCCATCCGTTGCGGAAAATCGCCCGCGAGTTGAGCGACGTGCCACAGCAGGACCAGATCGGGCACCAGCTGGCGTTGCCTCGCCACCATCAGGATGATGAAATCGGCAACCTGGTACGCAGCTATAACCGTAATCAACAAAACTTGTTGCGACAGCATGATGAGCTGAACACCCAGTCGACTCTCTTCCCGGTATCGGAGCTGCCAAACAAAGCCTTCCTGATGGCGCTACTGGAGCAGGTAGTGGTACGGCAGAAGACCACCGCGCTGATGTTTATCGCCTGTGAAACATTGCAGGATACGGCTGGCGTGTTGAAAGAGTCACAGCGCGAGATGCTGCTGCTCACGCTGGTGGAGAAGCTAAAATCTGTCATTTCACCGCGGATGGTACTCGCGCAGGTCAGTGCGTATGACTTCGCCATTATCGCGCATGGGGTGAAAGAGCCGTGGCACGCCATTACATTAGGTCAGCAAGTACTCACTGTTATCAATGAGCGCGTACCCATTCATGGCATTCAGTTGCGCCCGAGCGCCAGTATTGGCGTGGCCATGTTCCATGGCGACCAGACGGCGGAACAACTTTACCGACGTGCGGTTTCAGCGGCGTTCACATCGCGACGCAAAGGAAAAAATCAGATTCAGTTCTTCGATCCACAGGAGATGGAAGAGGCGCAAAAGCGGCTGACGGAAGAGAGCAACATCCTGAATGCGCTTGATAACCACAAGTTCGCTATCTGGCTTCAGCCGCAGGTAGACCTCGCCACGAATGAGGTGGTGAGCGCCGAAACATTACTGCGTATGGAGCAGCCGGATGGCAGTTGGGATCTGCCGAAAGGGTTAATCGAACGTATTGAGTCGTGCGGGCTAATGGTCACGGTGGGTTATTGGGTCCTTGAAGAGTCATGCCGTTTGTTGTCTGCGTGGCAAGAGCGCGGACTAATGATGCCGCTGTCGGTGAATCTCTCGGCGATGCAACTGATGCACCACAATATGGTGTCGGACATGCTGGAGTTGCTCAATCGCTATCGCATTAAACCCAATACCTTGATTCTGGAAGTGACAGAGAGTCGTCGCATTGATGATCCGCAGGCGGCGGTGACCATTCTGCGCCCGTTGCGTAATGCGGGCGTACGCATCGCGCTGGACGATTTCGGCATGGGGTATGCCGGGTTACGTCAGTTGCACCATATGAAGTCGCTGCCGGTTGATGTGCTTAAAATCGACAAAATTTTCGTTGAAGGGCTGCCCGAAGACAGCAGTATGGTGGCGTCGATTATCCACATGGCGCGAAGCCTGGATTTAAGCATTATTGCAGAAGGGGTCGAAACCGAAGCGCAACGCGAATGGCTGCAAAAAGCGGGTGTGGAAATCGTACAGGGCTTTTTGTTCGATCGCGCCATGACGCCGGAAACGTTTGAAGCGCGTTATTTTTCGACCTCAGACAATGCTGAAAATGGTTGAAATGTTGCTGGCTTGTACGAGTCAGCTCTAATTTCTTAACATCATTGTTTCAAATTTGATGTGAGTATATTTCTGTCATGTTTTCTGGGTGTTATTTTTAAACCGCAGGCGCAAGAAACCCCTAAAAAGCCTGTGGTTTATACCTCAAGGACACCCTAATGAAAACCTCTCTGTTTAAAAGTCTGTATTTCCAGGTACTGACGGCAATTGCTATCGGTATTTTGCTCGGCCATTTCTACCCTGAACTGGGCGCGCAGATGAAACCGCTTGGTGATGCCTTCGTTAAGCTGATTAAAATGATCATCGCCCCTGTTATCTTCTGTACGGTGGTGACAGGTATCGCCGGTATGGAAAGCATGAAGGCGGTCGGTCGCACCGGTGCGGTGGCGTTGCTCTACTTTGAAGTGGTCAGTACCCTGGCGCTGATTATCGGCCTGATTATCGTCAACGTTGTGCAGCCCGGCGCGGGGATGAACGTTGATCCGTCAACGCTGGATGCCAAAGCGGTTGCGGTATATGCGGAACAGGCCAAAGAGCAGGGTATCGTCGCCTTCCTCATGGACGTAATCCCCGGTAGCGTTATTGGTGCGTTTGCCAGCGGCAACATTTTGCAGGTGCTGCTGTTTGCCGTGCTGTTTGGTTTCGCGCTGCACCGTCTGGGCAACAAAGGCCAATTGATTTTCAACGTGATTGAAAGTTTCTCGCAGGTCATCTTCGGCATCATCAACTTCATTATGCGCCTTGCGCCGATCGGTGCGTTTGGCGCGATGGCCTTTACCATCGGTAAATACGGTGTGGGTAGCCTGATCCAGTTGGGGCAGCTTATTATCTGCTTTTATATCACCTGTATTCTGTTCGTGGTGGTGGTGCTGGGGTCGATTGCCCGCGCCACAGGCTTCAACATTTTCAAATTTATTCGTTATATCCGCGAAGAGCTGCTGATCGTGCTGGGGACGTCCTCTTCGGAGTCTGCGCTGCCGCGTATGCTCGAGAAAATGGAACGCCTCGGCTGCCGTAAATCCGTTGTGGGGCTGGTTATCCCGACCGGCTACTCGTTTAACCTCGACGGAACCTCTATTTACCTGACGATGGCGGCCGTCTTTATCGCCCAGGCCACCAACAGCCACATGGATATTTTCCATCAGATAACCCTGCTGGTGGTTCTGTTGCTCTCATCAAAAGGCGCAGCGGGGGTGACCGGGAGCGGCTTTATCGTCCTGGCGGCGACCATTTCTGCGGTGGGGCATTTACCGGTAGCTGGTCTGGCGCTGATCCTGGGTATCGACCGCTTTATGTCAGAAGCGCGTGCGCTCACCAACCTTGTCGGTAATGGCGTGGCGACCGTAGTCGTGGCGAAATGGGTAAAAGAGCTCGATCAGAAAAAGCTATCAGATACGCTGAATAATCGTGTATCGAGCGGTAAAACCAGCGAAATCTCCTCTTAATTTCGCTACTTAGACCCGTAGTCCTTGTCGGGCTGCGGGTGCCTGCGCATAATTAACCCCTGGCCCGTCACAATTCAGAACGAATTGCCCGGGATATTTCACTTCGCTGTGTGACATTTTGCGATTCGCGAGGTCTAACAGCGAAGTGTTAAAGTAACTTTTAGCCTCCAGACATGTCGGGGCTGACTTTTTAACCAGGAACGTTGATCAGGGGTTCTCATGCAGGGCACAAAAATTCGATTGTTAACAGGCGGTTTGCTCATGATGGCAGCTGTCGGTTATGTGCAGGCAGACGCGCTCCAGCCCGACCCGGCCTGGCAACAGGGGACACTGGCAAATGGTTTGCAATGGCAAGTCCTGGCCACACCGCAACGCCCCAGCGATCGCATCGAAGTACGTCTGTCTATTAATACCGGTTCGCTCACCGAGAGTACGCAACAGAGCGGTTTTAGCCATTTTCTCCCCCGTATTGCGCTGACCCAAAGCGGCAGCCTGCAACCCGCGCAGGTACGTTCACTGTGGCAGCAGGGTATAGACCCGAAGCGTCCATTACCCCCCGCGCTGGTCTCGTATGAATACACGATGTTCAACCTGAGCCTGCCGAATAACCGTAACGATTTGCTCAAAGAAGCGCTGGTCTGGCTGTCAGACAGCACCGGGCGACTCACGATTACGCCGGAAACGATTAATCATGCGCTGGCCAGCGAAGATATGGTGGCGACCTGGCCTGGCAACACCAAAGATAACTGGTGGCGCTATCGCCTGAAAGGTTCGTCCTTGCTGGGCCATGATCCGGCCGAACCTCTTAAGCAGCCGCTGGATGCGAAACAGCTCCAGGCGTTCCATCAGAAATGGTACACCCCGGACGCGATGACGCTGATTGTGGTGGGTAATGTAGATAGCCGGGCGGTTGCGGAACAGATTAACAAGGCATTTGGCGATCTGAAAGGCAAGCGCGAAACACCGGCGCCGATGCCGACCTTATCGCCGCTACCGCGTCAACCAGTAAGTATCATGACGGATTCTGTGCGTCAGGATCGCCTCTCCATCATGTGGGATACCGCCTGGCAGCCGATTCGTGAATCTGCAGCGTTGCAACGCTACTGGCGCGCGGATTTAGCCCGTGAGGCGCTGTTCTGGCACGTTCAGCAGTATCTGGCAAAAACCAACGTCAAAGACATTGGTCTGAGCTTCGACTGCCGGGTGTTGTTCCAGCGCGCGCAATGCGCAATCAATCTTGATTCGCCAAACGATAAGCTGAACAGCAACCTCGATATCGTGGCCCGCGAGCTGGCGAAAGTGCGCGATCGCGGCCTGCCGGAAGAAGAGTTTGATGCGCTGGTAGCGCAAAAGAATCTTGAGCTCCAGAAGCTGTTTGCCACGTATGCCCGTACGGATACCGACATCCTGATTAGCCAGCGCATGCGCTCGCTGCAAAACCAGGTGGTGGATATCGCTCCCGAGCAGTATCAAAAATTGCGTCAGAACTTCCTGAGCAGCCTGACGAAAGAAATGCTGAATCAGGATTTACGTCAGCAGCTTTCGCAGGATATGGCGTTGGTATTGCTGCAGCCGAAAGGCGAGCCGGAATACAACATGAAGGACCTGCAGGCGAGCTGGGAAGAGTTGATGTCTTCTGGTGAGCAGAATGCCGCGCCAGCAAACGTAGATGATGCCCATCAGGATGTGTCGGATATTCCGCCGCAGCAGTAAAGGTTGTGGGTGTTCCCGGATGGCGGCGCAAGCGCCTGATCCGGGCTACCAAACGTTCAGGCCGCACGAAATAGTCCCCTCTCCCTTGAGGGAGAGGACCAGGGTGAGGGGGAAAAGACCTGCCCCGGACAGGAGGCAGGGAAAACCTTAGTTCGGCATGGCGTCGCGTGGAATGATCGCGCCACGGTATTGAATCACCGTGCTGGCGGTTAAATGACCGCGTCTGGCGGCGGCTTCGGCATCACCACCGGTCAGGCGCACCGCCAGATACCCGGCGCTGAATGAATCACCTGCTGCGGTTGTATCCACCACTTTCTCTTTTGGCAATTTCACCGCCGGCACTTCTTTCAGGGCTTCTCCCTGGATTGCGACCAGACACGAATCCGCGCCACGCTTAATCACGACCTCTTTTACGCCAGCCTGTTGAGTGCGCGCGATAACCTCTTCCACTGGCTGTGCGCCCCACAGCAGGTCTTCATCATCCAGCGTCAGGAAGGCGATATCGGTACAGGCGAGCATCTGCTGATAGACCTGACGGGTCTCTTCTTTGCTGGCCCACAAACGCGGACGGTAGTTATTGTCGAAAATCACCTGACCGCCGTTTGCGCGGCATTCCTGTAACAGCGACAGCAACTTGAGACGACTGGCCGGACTTAAAATCGCCAGGCTGATACCGCTGAGATACAAATAATCAAAGGTCGCCAGCTCCTCACAAATGGCGGCAGACTGCTCGCTTTCCAGCCAGAATTTTGCCGCTGCTTCGTTACGCCAGTAGTAAAAGGTGCGCTCGCCGGTATCATCGGTCTCGATGTAATAGAGGCCCGGCAGTCGATTTTCCATGCGCTGCGTCAGGCTGGTATCGACGTTTTCTGCCTGCCAGGATTCCAGCATTTGTTGGCTGAAGCTGTCGGTACCCAGCGCAGTGACGTAGTGCACGGATAACGCCGGAGCGTCAACCTGACGGGCGATATAAACCGAAGTATTGAGTGTGTCGCCACCGAAACCGCGATTCACTTCCGCGCCTTTTTGTGACAGTTCAATCATGCATTCGCCGATCACGGCAATTTTCTTTGACATAGTCCGGAACCTGAATCAGATAAGTTAACGGTAGTGTGCGTTGTGCGCGTTTCGTGGTCAACCATATTAAAACGACGTTCCATTATTTTTTTGACACAGAACGTATTCTCTGCTGATTCCGCAAAGTGCTTTTTCATTTTGCGTAGGTCATGGAGGTAAAGTTCTCCTCTTATGGGCCGATAACCCAATGACGAGAGCTCCGGGGCTACTCATTTTCAACAGGAAGAAGAAATGAAGTTAAAGCAGGTAATCCAGCGGCTGAACTACTCCGAGGCGAGCATAGAAAGCCTACAGGAACGTCGTTTTTGGCTGCAGTGTGAGCGTGCTTATACTTACCAGCCTATTTACAAAACCAATGGTCGCCTGATGGCGGTGGAGGTGCTGACCATTGTGACGCATCCGAGCCAGCCCGATCAGCGTATCCCGCCGGACCGTTATTTTTCTGAGGTCGCGGTGCGTCAGCGTGTGGATGTAGTACACGAACAGATCGCCCTGCTGGCCAAACAGAAAGACTTTTTCGAGCAGCACGGCGTGCTGGCATCCGTCAATGTCGACGGCCCTACGCTAATCGCAATGCGCTCGAATAAAACATTAAGAGCCCTCATCGAAACCGTACCGTGGATCCGTTTTGAACTGGTAGAGCATATCCGTCTGCCGCAAGACTCCACATTCGCCACGATCAGCGAAATGGGGCCGCTGTGGCTGGATGATTTTGGGACCGGCATGGCCAACTTCTCGGCACTTAGCGAAGTGCATTATGACTACATCAAAGTATCGCGCGATCTGTTTATTATGCTGCGCAAGACGGCGGAAGGACGCAACCTGTTCACGCTGCTCATTCAACTGATGAATCGTTATTGTCAGGGCGTGATTGTTGAAGGTGTTGAAACCCTCGACGAGTGGCGCGACGTTCAGAATTCTCCGGCTTTTGCCGCACAAGGCTACTTCCTTTCGCGCCCGGTTCCGCTGGATACGCTGGAAAACGTATTGCTGGAGCTCTGATCGCAGGCAACCCCTTTCTGCCAGCCTCGGCTATCTTTATGACAGGCAAGGCAATAAAGAAAGGGCGCCCGCATGACGAAAGCAAGCAAAGCGATTATTGCTGTCACTGGAACACTGGTTTTATTGATTGTGGTGGCCATCATTATCATCGCCACCTTTGACTGGAACCGCCTCAAACCTACCATTAATCAGAAAGTCTCTACCGAACTTAATCGTCCCTTTGCTATTCGTGGTGATTTGGGCGTGGTGTGGGAGCGACAAAAAGAGGAAACGGGCTGGCGTAGCTGGATACCCTGGCCGCACATTCATGCCGACGATATTCTCCTCGGTAACCCGCCTGAGATCCCGGAAGTCACCATGGTGCATCTGCCGCGCGTTGAAGCCACTCTCGCACCGCTGGCGCTGTTAACCAAAACCGTTTACCTGCCGTGGATCAAACTGCAAAAACCGGATGCGCGCCTGATCCGCCTGTCTGAAAAGAACAACAACTGGACCTTTAACCTCGCCAGTGCAGAAAATAACGATCCTAATGCGCAGCCCTCTGGCTGGTCATTCCGTCTGGATAATATTCTCTTCGATCAGGGGCGTATCGCTATCGACGACAAGGTGAGTAAAGCGGATATCGAGATCCTTGTCGATCCGTTAGGTAAACCGCTCCCCTTCAATGAAGTCACGGGCGACAGTAAAGACAAAACCCGCGTGGCAGATTATGTTTTCGGGCTGAAAGCGCAGGGACGTTACAACGGCCAGCCGCTGACCGGGTCGGGGAAAATCGGTGGCATGCTGGCGCTACGAAGCGAGAGCACGCCTTTCCCGGTGCAGGCTGATTTCCGTTCCGGCAACACACGTGTCGCGTTTGTCGGGAAAATTAACGACCCGATGAAAATGGGCGGCGTCGACCTGCAACTGAAATTCGCTGGCGATACCCTGGGCGATCTCTACGAACTGACAGGCGTGCTGCTGCCGGATACCCCGCCGTTTGAAACGGATGGACATCTGGTGGCGAAGATTGATAGCGAAAAGAGCAGTGTCTATGACTATCGCGATTTTAACGGGCGTATCGGCGATAGCGATATTCATGGTTCGTTAACCTACACCACGGGCAAACCGCGTCCGAAGCTGGAAGGCTCTCTGGAATCCCGTCAGCTTCGCCTGGCCGACCTTGGGCCTTTGATCGGCGTGGATTCCGGTAAAGGGGGAGAAAAAGCGAAGCAGGCAGAGCAGAAGAAGGGTGAGAAAAGTATCCAGCCTGCCGGCAAGGTATTGCCCTATGATCGCTTTGAAACCGATAAATGGAACACGATGGATGCCGACGTGCGCTTTAAAGGGAAGCGTATTGAGCATGGCAGCACGTTGCCGATCAGCGACCTCACAACCCATATCATTTTACAGAATGCGGATCTGAAACTGCAGCCTTTGAAATTCGGCTTAGCGGGCGGGACGATTTCATCCAATATTCGCCTCGAAGGGGATAAAAAGCCAATGCAGGGGCGGGCGGAAATTCAGGCGCGGCGGTTAAAACTGAAACAACTGATGCCCAATGTCGAGCTGATGCAGAAAACCCTGGGTGAGCTGAATGGCGATGCGGACATTCGTGGAACAGGAAACTCCGTGGCGGCGTTGCTGGGCACCAGCGACGGTAACCTTAAGCTCTTGATGAATAACGGGCTTATCAGCCGTAACCTTATGGAGATTGCCGGGCTGAACGTGGGTAACTATGTTATCGGCAAGATTTTTGGCGACGATGAGGTGCGGGTAAACTGCGCGGCGGCGAATCTTGATCTGGTTAATGGCGTGGCGCGTCCGCAAATCTTCGCTTTTGATACCGAAAACGCGCTGGTGAATGTGACGGGTACGGCGAGTTTCGCCTCGGAGCAACTGGACCTGACCATCAACCCGGAAAGTAAGGGCGTTCGTATCGTTACGCTGCGTTCGCCATTGTATGTGCGCGGGACATTCAAAAACCCACAGGCGGGGGTAAAACCCGGACCGCTGATTGCCCGTGGTGCGGTGGCCGCGGCGCTGGCAACGCTGGTGACGCCAGCGGCTGCGCTACTGGCTTTGATTTCTCCATCGGAAGGCGAAGCCAACCAGTGCCGGGCTATTCTGGCGCAGATGAAAAAGTAATGTCGGTGCGGTGGTCTCCCCTCACCCTGGCCCTCTCCCACAGGGAGAGGGAACCGATCGAGGGAGTGTCAGGTTTGTTCCCTCCATTACCATGCCGTCGCAAAATCACAGAGCGGATAAGGCGGTCACGCCGCATCCGGGACAACTCCCGGCGGCGCAAAGCTTGCCGGGCTACAAAGGTACGGTGCGGGCATCAGATGTCGGAGTGGTAGCCCGGATAAGGCGGTCACGCCGCATCCGGGACAACTCCCTGCGGCGCAAAGCTTGCCGGGCTACAAGGTACGACGCGGGCATCAGATGTCGGGGTGGCAGCCCGGATAAGGCGCTTACGCCGCATCCGGGACAACTCCCGGCGGCGCAAAGCTTGCCGGGCTACAAAGGTACGGTGCGGGCATCAGATGTCGGGGTGGCAGCCCGGATAAGGCGGTCACGCCGCATCCGGGACAACTCCCGGCGGCGCAAAGCTTGCCGGGCTACAAGGTACGGTGCGGGCATCAGATGTCGGGGTGGTAGCCCGGATAAGGCGGTCACGCCGCATCCGGGAGAGAGGTCAGGGTAAGGCCATCAAGCCCTGACCATTACAACGACTGGTGTTTGGTCTCGTGAGTCAGCAACAGCGCGGTCAGCGTCAGGGCTGCCATCGCCGCCAGATAGATCCCAACATACATCAGACCGTAATTCGCCTGCAGCCAGGTGGCGATATACGGCGCAACGGACGCGCCCAGAATCGACGAGACGTTGTATGAGAATGACGCACCGGTGTAACGCACTTCCGTCGGGAACAGTTCTGGCAGCAGCGCGCCCATTGGGCCAAACGTCAGCCCCATCAGGCTCAGGCCGATCAGCAAATAAGCCATCACCAGCGCGGGATTACCGGAACCCAGCAGCGGCGGGAAGACGAACAGGGCGAAGAGGATAATCAGGCTCGTAATCACAATCATGCTGTTACGACGACCGTATTTATCTGCCAGCAGCCCGGCAACCGGTACCATCACGCCAAAACCAATGACCGCCATCATCAGCATCCACAGCACTTCGTTACGCGGCATACCCAGCCCGGTCGGCGAGGTGCTGAACGTCATGGAATAGACGGTCATAATATAGAACAGCGTGTAGGTAGCCAGCATGATGAACGTCCCCAGTACGGTGACGCGCACATGTTTGGTCAGCAGGGTGCCCAGCGGGATTTTTACCTGTTTTTTCGCGGCGGCGATTTTGGCAAATACCGGGGTTTCGTGCAGTGACACACGAACATACAGGCCAATCAATACCAGCACGGCGGAGAAGATAAACGGTACGCGCCAGCCCCAGCTCATAAACTGCTCGTCAGTCAGTAACCAGGAGAGCAGCAGGAAGGTGCCGTTCGCAAAGAAGAAGCCAATCGGCGCGCCTAATTGCGGGAAGGAACCGTACAGGGCGCGTTTTTTCGCCGGCGCGTTCTCTGTCGCCAGCAACGCCGCGCCGCCCCATTCACCACCCAGTCCCAGACCCTGACCAAAGCGTGCCAGCGCCAGCAGCAGCGGCGCCATCACGCCAATGCTGTTATAGCTCGGCAGCAGGCCAATTAATACCGTGGAGATCCCCATCGTCAGCAATGACGCCACCAGAGTGACTTTGCGTCCTACGCGATCGCCGAAATGACCAAACACGGCGGAGCCGATAGGACGTGCGACGAAGGCAATCGCAAAGGTGGCGAGCGACTGCAGCGTTGCGGCGGTCGGGTCACCCTGCGGGAAGAAGATATGCGGGAAAACGATAACCGCGGCAGTGGCATAGATATAGAAATCAAAGAATTCGATAGCGGTGCCAATCAGTGAAGCGATTACCACTTTACTGCGTGAGTTTACCGGAGTGATTTCCTGCTCGTTGTCTAAGGTTGTGGCTGTGGCTTGCATAAAATTTTCTTATTTTTGGGCGAACGAACGACCATATTAGCCACAGCAAAAGCGACATTTCAATCTGTAACAAAGTCCGGAAACGTACAAAAACCAGGCAAAAAGCGGATAATTTTCAGACTTGAGGTTTCTCTTCCATGAAATGCTTCACATATTTTCAATAATAGAATTTAAAACTGGTTTTAGGTTAAATAAAAGTTACAACATGGATATTAATGCTGAAATGATGAATTGGGCTGAAATATTCAGCCCAATTAAGGTTTTAGCGGTGTGATTTGCCCGGCATCCGTGGGTCGTCTTTGTAGTGCGCAGTCGCAATCCATGCGGCGCAAAACAACGTCAATCGGGCAAAGAAGTAGAAGAATGCCATCAGGCCCAGTACAGAACCGAAGGCGGCGCCAGAAGGCGATTTCACCAGCGATGGCAGCGTATAGGTCATCACGATTTTGATCACCTCAAAGCCAATCGCCGCGATAAATGTACCGCGAATCAATGCCTTTTTGCGTGGACGGTGGCGCGGTAGCCGCCAGAAAATCCAGAAGAATAACAGATAGTTGGCAAACACAGAGATCGCCAGACCAATCAGTCGCCATGCCGGTTTCAGCCACTCAATATTATCAAGATAGAGTGCGGAGATAATCATCTCCTGCGCCGAGCCGGCAACGGAGGTGATGGAAAGGGTGACGATCAGCGCCACCAGCAGGCCAATCAGCGAAATAAAATCACGGAAATATTTCAGCCAGATTTTTTCCTGGTCTTGCGGGGTACGCTCCCAGACATCCCGGGACTGCGCGCGTATCGCTTCGCGCAGGTTTCCCATCCAGTTAATGCCGGAATAGAGCGCGATCGCCAGCCCGACAATACCTACCGTCGTACGCTGTTGCACGGCGGTATTGATGGTGTTTTTCAGGGTTGTCGCCAGCGTCGGGTCGCTGACGTTGGTCAGGATCTTATTGAAAATGTCCTGCAATAGCGTGGGGTGTGAGGCCAGCACAAACCCGGCCGCGGCAAAAGAGACCATCATGATGGGTATCATCGACAAAAATGAGAAATAGGTGATGGCGGCGCCAAACTGGTTTCCCATACGGTCATTGAAGCGCTCAGTGGCGCGAATCAGATGCGCAATCATTGGACGGCGCTGCACTTTTTTCGCCACGTGAGTGACGGTTTCCAGCGTTGATCGCGCTGCGTTGTTATCAGAATTGGGCGTGGTGTCTTTCGTTGATGTTCCCGAGGTGTCCATTTTTCTGACTGGCTCGTAATCCAAATCCTGGGTCGGACGTTTTTCGCTGTTTTCCGGCGTCATCAGGGCAATTTTCCTTCTTTATAGCTCGCAGTGAATAAAATTATAGACTGCGTCTAATCGACGTAATCTTTCATCACCCCGGCCAGCCATTCCATAAACAGGTGCACGCGGCGCGACAGATTCCGGCGGTGGGGATAAATCAGGGATACCGGCATGGGTTCTGCACGATATTGCGGCAGGATTTCTACCAGCTTGCCAGCGCGCAGAGCTTCCCGCACGCCGATGCGCGGCACCTGGATAATCCCCAGCCCTGCGAGGCAGGCGGCGTGATAGGTCTCGGTACTGTTTACCGTCAAAATGCCGCCGGTTTTCACCCATGTGGTCTGTTTATCAAGGCAAACTTCAAAGCCTTGCGGGCGCGCGCCGAGGTTGAGGGCGTAATGCACGACCGCATGCGAAGAGAGATCGTCCAGACTCTCCGGGTAGCCGAAACGCGCCAGGTAGTCGGGGCTGGCGCAGTTGATAATGGAAAGCTTACCCAGCGGGCGGGCAATCAGGCCCGAATCTTTCAGCGTGCCGACGCGCACCACGCAGTCAAATCCTTCGCGAATAATATCCACCAGCCGATCGCTGCTGCTCAGCTCCAGCTCAATCCCCGGATATTGCTGCAAAAAGGCCGGTAGCCGAGGAATCACCAGGTTTTTCGCTACGGCCACGGGCATATCAACGCGCAACCGCCCGCTGATGCTTGACGGATCGTGCAGAAAAAGCCCGTCGAGCTCATCCATATTGGCGAGCAAATCTTTGGCCCGCTCGTAATAGACCATGCCGTCCTGGGTGAGCTGCACCCGTCGCGTTGTGCGATGTAACAGCTGTGTACCAAGGTGATTTTCCAGCGTCTGAATCTGCCGCGAAACACTGCCTTTTGGTAGACCTAAGGAGTCTGCCGCGCGGGAAAAACTCTCCAGTTCTGCCACGCGGATGAACAATTGCATTGCATAAATTTTATCCATTGAATGCTTCCATTGTTGTTGTAAGTGAAACAGTGAAGCGTAATTCAGTGCCTTTATTGTTTTACCACCAGCTAATAAGCTTTTTCCACAGTGAACAGCAGACAAAATGAGGTTTCTTATGACACAACGTATCGCATTAGTGACCGGCGGCAGCCGTGGACTGGGAAAAAACGCAGCGCTGAAGCTGGCAGAACGTGGAACCGCCGTTATCCTGACCTACAACAACAACCAGCAAGCCGCTGATGAAGTTGTGGCGGAAATTGCGGCAAAAGGCGTGAAAGCGGTGGCTTTGCAATTAAACGTCGGCGATGTGGCGAGTTTTGAGGCTTTTGCCCTGAACGTACAACATCAGCTAAAAGACGTCTGGAACCGGGATACGTTTGATTATTTATTAAACAATGCCGGTGTCGGCATCGCGGTTCCCTTTGCTGAGGCCAGCGAAGCGCAATTTGATGAATTAATGAACATTCATTTTAAAGGGCCTTTCTTCCTGACGCAGCGCCTGTTGCCGTTGCTGGCGGACGGTGGCCGCATCCTCAACGTTTCCAGCGGGCTGGCGCGTTTTGCGCTGCCAGGATACGCGACTTATGGCGCAATGAAAGGGGCGATGGAAGTGCTGACCCGCTATCAGGCCAAAGAGTTGGGCGCTCGTGGGATTTCCGTCAATATCATTGCCCCCGGGGCGATTGAGACCGATTTCCGCGGTGGCGAAGTCCGCGATAACCCGCAAATTAATAAACATATTGCCGGGCAAACGGCGCTGGGGCGAGTCGGTAAGCCGGATGATATTGGCAGCGCGATGGCGGCACTACTGAGTGATGACCTGGCATGGATGAATGCTCAGCGCGTGGAAGTCTCCGGCGGGATGTTCCTGTAAAAGGCCGAGAGTAAAGTGTGGATTATCTCTCGGTATCAGACGTATGCGTTATCCCTTGCCCGGCGGCGTTATGCCCCGGGCGGAGAGACGATTATTGCTTCTGAAAGTGGCTGACTTTAATACGGGCCGGTTTCTGTTTGGCATCTAACGACCCGCTAATGCCCACCAGTTCGTCCGGGGAGACATTTTTGCCATCGAAAATGGCCATCGGGATATAGACGTCAATTTGCCCGGTTTTGTCGCGGAACTGATAGAGATCTTCCCCTGTTTTCTTCACAAGGTATCCTTTGAGCGAAACGGAAGCTCCGTCATGCATGGATTTCGCCTGTTGAATGGTCATGCTACGGGCATCCTCCATGCCACGGTAGCCCTCTTCCATTTTATGCGGCGGTGGCGGCGCTTTATCCGTCTTTAAGCCCGTCGCATCCTGCGCGAATGCCGCCATGGAGAATAATGCTGTCAAACTTGTTATCAGCAGAATCTTCTTCATATGCACTCCTCTTTATTGCCAAAACACTGCCTAAGCCTGGCACAGAGAGAGGAAGATGACAGGTGAATTATCTGTTTTCGCGGTATTCATTGCGCAGCAGACCAAACAGCCAGTCGTTATGCCAGCGACCCGCCAGCCAGAAAGCCTCGCGCAGTTCGCCTTCCTGCACAAAACCGACCTTTTCCAGCAAACGCTTTGAAGCGTCATTTCCTGCCGTCACGGTCGCTACAAGGCGGCGGATGCCACCCTCAGCAAAGGCATAGCGGCAGACCGCCTGTAGCGACTCCAGTCCGTAACCTTTACCCTGAGCCTGGGTGGCAAACAGAAACCCGACTTCGGCGCAGTCTGCTTCATGATGACGATAGCCCGTAACCCCAAGCGGGGTCTGCGTGGCGATATCACGAACGACCAGACAGAGCCAGTGTTCACTGCCGGGAGACCAGACGGGCAGGCGGGTGTCAAACGCTTCGCGGATGGCTTCTGGCGGGCGGTCTTCGGCAACATACCGCATGACCTGCCTGTCCTGCTGTAAGGCGAGGAAAAAAGGCCAGTCTTGTGGTGTTATCGGAGTGCAAATGAGCCGGGGAGTGATCAGCGTCGGCATAAAAATAGCTCCATTGTTTTTTTCGTGTTAAAACCACTATCACTGATAATAATCATTAACTGGTCTATGTTTTAACTATCCATAAATAAAGAAAAATTAACGTTTCTTTTTACCAGTTAATTATTTCGCCGGTTGTACTTAAAGGAAAAGAATGACCCATATATCCTCGCAGAGCCTGGGGGAACAATTCGAGCAATGCACAGGAATTATTCGTCAGGCATCGATAGAAATATTAATGCTGCTAAATGTGCATTTTGACGAAGGGAAGGATCCTCGCTGGTTTCTTGAACAACTCGATATCGCGCGTCTGAGCCTTGGCGGATGGGGCGCTGTTGCGAAACGGTTAAGGCTTAATGATTCAGAACTAACCCAATTCACCCTGCAGCTACGCCATTTGCAACAACTGGTGCCTTATTATGAAAAGGGGCAGAACGTTACAGAGAACCAGCTCATTGTCGCGCTGCGTTTCGTGCGCATGCTGGAACATTTGCGGGCGAAGCAACCATTGCTGACCTATGCGACCACCCTGAATGCGGACAAAGAAGGGCAGTTGCAGGGGTTAAAGCAGTTACGCGCGCTGGAGTTGATGCTCAAATCGCTGGTGACAAATGCCTGGCCGGATGCGCTGCGGCTTAGCAACCACCTGAAAACGCGATTTGGCGCCGATTGCGTTCGTCGCTGGTTGAAAATCGGCGATCGCAACGATGTACTCAGTGGCATGTTATTTAGCGAACTGGCGCTGTTATTAATCGATAAGAAAGAATTTAGTCAGCATTATGCCCGGCTTTTTAATGATTCACCGGTATTGAGTCTGTTTCTTGAGCCGCGCAAAACGCTGCAAACTTTTCTGGACGATATTCGGCAAATCCGCAGCGCCGTTGTCGCGGGACAACCGCTAACCTCGAACCAGTTAATGCTCCTGGATAACTATTTTCCGCAGATTGCCGGACCCGTGCAGCGAGCATGGGATGACGGGCGCATACAGATTAATCCAGCAAGCTTGCTGGAAGAGGCTGAGGATGATTTAGATACATTCTGGGAACAGGCGCGCAAAAAAGATCGTGCAGCGGGAGGTGATGCTATGCAAATTCGCGATGGAATTGAAAGGCCGGACAAACGCGCCGCGCGTAGCCGCGAGGAGCGTGAACAGATACTTACCAAAGCGCTGTGGGGCGCAGTCGGCGTTGCGGTGCTGGTTATCGTGGCAGGAGCATTCTGGTTGTTCAGCGACGCATCATCCGTATCGGCGCCGCTCACGGATCAAGGGCGCATCACGGTTCCTATCTCTCAGGATAAAGAGAAAGCGACGCCAAAAGAAGAGCTGACCAAAATGGGAATCAGCCGTGATGAGGGCAACTTCCGTTCTGCTATCGACCGCAACGATACCCGCGTCGTTTCGCTGTTTCTGCGTACGGGCATGAGCTGGAAATTGTCGTGGACAGAGCAGGCCATGGCGAATGATTACACGGATGTGCTGGAGATGTTGCTGCGCTATCGGTTACAGATGGACGAAAACCGCCCTTGTCGTCGGTTTATCGAGAACATGGCGCATGAGATGTCTTCCGGCACGAAGCTAACATCGTTGCGGAAGAACTACTTACAGGCATTCTGTACGTCGGAACCCGTAGTGAGACGTCAGCGTTATGAAATGGAACAGGCGCAGTTGCGTTATGAGGCTGCGCCTGACGATAACAGTAAAAAATGGGCGGATATCCAGTCGGCCATTTATGATGCTATCGACTGAGCCAGCAGGGGGAGCTACGGCTCCCCGTATAACCCGATCAGGCGACGAACCACACCGTTTGTCCAGCCAAAGCCATCCTGGAGCGGATATTCACCCCCGCCCCCTTCGCGCGGCGTGCTGCTGGCGATATGGTATTTCTCAATAAGTTTGTGGTGGCGCTGGTAGAAATGGTTAACGGTGCGCAACCAGTTATGGGCAATTTCATCACCCAGCGCGTCGTTGCCATACAATTTAAAGCCCTGAATCGCCATCCACTGTAAAGGCGCCCAGCCGTTGGGCTTATCCCACTGCTCGCCGGTTTCATACTCTGTCGCCAGAATCCCGCCAGGCGTCATCAGGCGCGTACGTGTGGCCTCTGCCAGCTTGTCTGCCTGCTCATGGGTGGCCATGCCAACATACAACGGTACCAGGCTGGCTGCGGAAAAGAGCGCCATTTCGCCACGGCGCCAGTCGTAATCGCGATAACAGCCCTTTTCCTCATCCCACAAGTAGCGATTGACCGCCGCGCGTCTGTCGCTGGCTTTCAGACGGAATTGTGCCTCACGCTCACGCTCGCCTTTTAAACCGGCAATATTGGCGATGGCGCTTTCCAGTTTGAACAGGAAGGCGTTCAGGTCTATTGGGATAAACTGGGTGGTGCGAATACTTGCCAGGCGATTGGCATCTCGCAGCCAGCGCGATGAGTAGTCCCAGCCGGACGCCGCGCCCGCACGGAGATCCCGATAGACCTCGTTAGCCGGGCGGGAAGAGTGCTTCGCTGTTTCCACATCCTCCAGCCAGGATTCGTCACGCGGCGTGTCCCTGTCGTCCCAGTAACGGTTGAGCAGGGAGCCGTCAGGCATACGTACCGCGTGGCGATAGGCCTGGTTCGGCAACAGCGATTCCGCCCCATCCATCCAGAAGTCATACTCCATGAGCAGATGGTCCAGATAACGTCGCGCGCCGCGCACGCCATCCTCTTCGAACAGTTCGACCATCAGGGCAAAGACCGGCGGCTGCGAACGGCTGAGATAATAGGTACGGTTGCCGTTCGGGATATGGCCGTAGCGTTCGATCATCCAGGCGAAATTATCCGCCATGCATTTCAGCATGTCGTGGCGACCGCTCTCCGCCAGCCCCAGCATGGTGAAATAGGAGTCCCAATAGTAGGTTTCGCTAAATCGCCCACCGGGGACGATATAGGCCTGCGGCAGGGCAAGCAGCGATGACCATGGGATATGATCCTGCGGTTCACGCGTCAGCACTGGCCAGAGCTGGTCGATGTGCTCTTTGAGGGAGTTTTCCGGGTCGGAAACGTATTCACTGCCATAGGTTTCCGGCATCCAGAAGTGCGCCTGAACAAACAGTCGCAGGTCAAAATCGGGCTTGCGCTTAATTTTGCGATAGCGAATTAAAATATCGAGCGGATCCATTTTCGGCGCACAGTCCGGGAATGTTTTGCTGTCGGCAAAAATACGTGATGACTGAACGTGTTCAAACAGTTCAAGATAACGATCGGCAGGGGTCAGGGCATCCGAAGCTGGCAGCCCCTCGATCATTTCCGGTTCCGGCTCCGCGTCGATCATTTCAGCCAGTTTTAACTCGCAGGGATCGATTTCGTAGCGGGGTTCTTCTGCGATCCCAAACTCTACGGATTCAGCGCTGTGAAGTTTCTGGTTGAACATAATAATAATGGCCTCCGGAGGTCGTCGTAAGAGATTACGGGTGTTTCCCGGCATATCTATTAAGCTTAGACATTCGCCTCGATCTTTGGGGTGCAAAGTGTGCGCTAGATCACATTTAGATATTGGTGAAAAAAGAGCGAAATCTATTAATTTTTATTTTTTCAATCACTTAATTGCTATGTGTCAGCAAGCGCAACGACAGAATTCAGAACATTCAAAATGCAACAGGTTATGAATGTTCAGGGTAATCCCTTCAGCCTGGTGACTTTCCTGCATTCACGCCAGTCAATAACCGCAAAAAATTCAGCGTTCGTGGGTTATTCTCACTCTTGCGGGTGACGATCGCCATGCATAACTCTGCGTCATCTTCGGCAAGAGGGATAAACTTCACTCCCTTTGGCTTGAGCTGATCGATGAGCCTGGGTAAGACGGAAACCCCCACGCCTGCGCCGACAAGCCCGATATGCGTCAACACTTCCGCCGCCTCCTGTACGACATAGGGGGTGAAGCCCGATTTTTGGCACATACGCCTGACTTTATCCGGCACCGACGCACCGGCAGTATCGGGATAAAAGATAAAAGGCTCCTCTTTCACATCGCTAATGGTCAGGGTTTTACAGGCGGCTTTGGGATGATCGTCCGGCAGCACGACGCAGAGCTGGTCGCGCCTGAGTACGCGGATATTCAGGCCATCGCGGGTGGTGCCCGGTGTCACGCGAATGTATCCCACATCGATATCCTCATTCAGCAGAGCGGTGAATTGTTGCTGTGAGTACATCTCGCTGAGCGTGACCCGAACCGCAGGGAACTGACGGCGGAAAGCTTTGAGCGGTTCGCTAAGTTCATCAACCAGCAGCCCGGTGGTGGTAAACCCAATGCGTAACTCGCCGCTTTTTCCCTGCGCGATAGCCTGTAGTTCTGCGGGCAGGTCGCTACTGAGTCGTAACATCTCCCTGGCTTTAATCACGAAATGCTCGCCCGCTTCTGTCAAAGCGACTTTGCGGCGGGTGCGATTGAACAACAGAACGCCAAGCTCTTGTTCAAGTGCCTGAATCTGTTGTGATAATGGCGGCTGGCCGATGTTGAGCTTTTCTGCCGCGCGGGTGAAGTGTAGTTCCTCGGCCACGGCCAGGAAATAGCGAAGGTGACGGAATTCCATTTATATTTCCAGCTATATAAATACATAGAGATTTATATATTGGACAGGTATAAATCGCAAATTTACTATAGCCGCCGGATTATAAATAAAACGCAATTCCCCTCTTTTTTCAGGCGGTCCCGCGCACGGGGCACTCCTGTACGCTGAAACCAGGAAAAGCAGATGAGCAGTGAGTTATTGGTATTACTACCCGTGGCGTTTATTGCCGGAATCATTAATGCGGCGGTAGGCGGGGGTGGGCTGATTACGATGCCGACGTTTTATTCTACGCTACCGCACTTCACGCCTGCCGAAATAATGGGAATCGATAAGTGCTCCTCGGTGATGGGGCACCTGATGTCTATTAAACAATTTACCGCGCGCCTGCGATTGCCATGGACATTGATTTTGCCGACCGCCATAAGTGCGGTTATCGGCGCATACACGGGTATACGGTTGCTTGATTTTATGCCATCGGACTGGATGCGCCCGATAGTGATTGTGGTGCTGGCGATCATGCTGGCGTACACCTGGTTTAAACCACAGTTCGGTCATAGCGATACCAGCCGGGAACCCACCCGAGGTGATTTGGCGAAGGGGATATTGTTAGGTTTTGCGATTGGCTTTTATGACGGATTTATCGGCCCGGGGACCGGCAGTTTTCTGCTCTTTTTATTTATCCGCTTTTTCCATTTTGATTTTTTACGCGCAACGGCCTGTGCGAAGGTGGTAAATTTCGGCACCAATTTCTCCACGTTATTCTTTTTAATTCCTCATGGCCTGATTCATTACGATATAGCGATCCCGTTAGGGATTTCCGCTATTTGTGGTTCGCTGGTGGGCGTGCGTGTTGCCCTGCAGGGCGGAAATGTGTGGATCCGCCGTCTGTTCCTGATTCTGGCCGCAACGCTGCTGATAAAACTGTTATGGGAAACCCTGCATTAACGGTGCATCAGGTTATCGAATGATCTGCCGACGCCTTCGCGTGTTATTGTCAGCGTTTTCCCGATATTTGCGTGAGATGACAATGAAATTCACGACGGTGACTCTCGACGACTGCCTTGATATTCGCCACCCGGTATTATGGCCGCAACTTCCCCGTGAGGCGTCAAGGGTGGAGGGCGACGATGATGCACAACATTTTGGCGTGCTGCATAACGGCAAGCCGGTGAGCTGCCTGTCGGTCTTTATGCTGGATGCGTCGGTGTGTCAGATTCGCAAGTTCGCGACCCTGAAAACGTATCAGCGGCAGGGTTTCGGGCGCTTTTTGTTTCAGTCGGTGCTGGAAAAGATGGCGGAGGCCGGGGTACATGAAGTGTGCCTGGATGCGCGTATCGGTGCCGTCAATTTCTACACGAAATTTGGATTCCGTCCCGAAGGAGAGCACTTCTTCAAAAAAGGGGTGGAGTACGTGCGAATGGCGCGGCGGTAAATTTCCTGGCGGTGCGGTGTTTGCCCCTCACCCTAACCCTCTCCCACAGGGAGAGGGAACCGATCGCGCGGGCTGCGGGCTGGCTTTTCACCCTCTCCCTTTCAGGGAGAGGGTTTGCGGAATTAACGCGGAATCTGCTGCGTAATGCAGTGAATATTACCGCCGCCGAGCAGGATCTCACGCGCCGGAACACCGGTAATCAGAAAGTCCGGGTACATCTGGCGAAACAGCACTTCAGCCTGCGCATCGGTGGCCGGGTCCAGCAGCGGGTAAATAATATGGTCATTGCTGACCAGATAATTCACGTATGAGCCCGCCAGACGATTGCCTTCGGTACGCGCAATCGCTGTCCCTTTCTCAACGTCACAGGTCTCTTCCGCGCTGGCATACAGCGGTTGCGGTGACGGCACTTTCCAGATTTTCAGCTTACGGCCACGCGCATCCGTGGTGTTTTCCAGGATGTTCATCGCGGCAACGGAACGGGCGTACTGCGGATCGTTCTCGTCGTCAGTCCAGTGCAATGCCACTTCGCCCGGGCGGACAAAACAACACATATTATCGATGTGACCATCGGTTTCGTCGTTAAACACCCCTTCCGGTAACCAGATAAAGGTCTCAACGCCCAGATACTCACGCAACTGCTGCTCAATTTCCGCCTGTGAAAGGTGTGGGTTGCGGTTCGGGTTAAGCAGACACTCCGCGGTGGTCATCAGCGTGCCTTCGCCATCCACGTGAATGGAGCCGCCTTCCAGAATCAGGTCGGTGTGGTAGCACGGCATCCGGTGATACTGTGCCACCTGGCCTGCCACGAGCTGGTCTTTATCCCAGCTCTCATACAAACCGCCCAGCAACCCACCCCAGGCGTTAAACGTCCAGCTCACGGCGCGAATCTCTCCCGCCGGGTTACGTACCACGGTTGGGCCGGTATCGCGTATCCAGGCATCGTCGCTCTCCATCTCCACCAGGGTGACGCTGGCAGGCATGGTTTTACGTGCCTTTTCTATTTCAGCATGCGGTACCGCCATGATGACAGGCGTCTTGCGAGAAATGGCCTCAGCCACGTCGGCGAACGCCTGTTGGGCGGGCGCGCCGTTGGCGCGCCAGTTGTCAGTACGATATGGCCAGCACATCCAGACAGCCTGATGCGGCGCCCATTCTGCCGGCATGGCGAAACCGTCCTGATGCGGCGTTGTCAGCGTAGACATTATTTGCTCCTTACGCTGCCGTCAGAGGTCGCGAGGGTGCCGTACATGTTCGGGCGACGGTCGCGGAACAGGCCCCACGATGCGCGCTGTGCGGCGATCGCATCCAGATCGAACGTGTGTACCAGCACCGCTTCGTCGGTTTTGTTGGCTTGCGCGACCAGCTCACCGGTCTGATCGGCGATAAACGACGAACCGTAGAAGGTCATTTCCAGCCCTTCGATATATTTGCTCGCTTCGGTACCGATACGGTTAGAGGCGATAACCGGCACCAGGTTTGCCGCAGCGTGGCCCTGCTGAACACGCGTCCAGTGCGGCTGGCTGTCGATGTCCGGGTAAGCCGGTTCAGAACCAATTGCCGTCGGGTAGAAAATGATTTCCGCGCCGTCCAGCGCCAGGCAGCGTGCCGTTTCCGGGAACCACTGATCCCAGCAGATGCCTACGCCGATTTTGGCGTAGCGGGTGTTCCACACTTTGAAGCCGGTGTCGCCTGGAATGAAGAACTGTTTTTCCTGATAAGCCGGGCCGTTCGGAATATGCGTTTTACGGTAGGTTTCCATGACGGTGCCATCGGCATCGATCATCACCAGCGAGTTGTAGTACGCGTTATTGTGTTTTTCGAACAGGCTCAGCGGCAGGACCACTTCCAGCTCTTTCGCCAGCGCAGAGAAATGTTTGATCAGCGGGCTGGTGGCCACTTCCTGCGCCAGCGCATAGTGTTCCGGGCTCTGATCGATACAGAAATACGGCGCAGCGAACAGCTCCTGAATCAGGATAACTTGTGCGCCTTTGCTGTGCGCTTCGCGTACCAGGCGTTCAGCATTGGCAACGTTTTTTTCAAGTTCCCAGGTGCAGGCCATTTGGGTCGCGGCAACCGTTACATTTCTCATGAGCATCTCCAAAAAGAGAGGTTGAAGGGGCAGTGAATAAACACAATGACGCGTTTATTTTACGTTGCGATGACTATAGCAATGTCTGGCGTTATGCATAAAATGTATTGTTTGCATGAAACAATGAACAGGATGCATAGTAATGATGGATCTGAATTTGTTGCGCCTGGTTCCCATCCTGGCGAAAGAAAAAAACGTCACCCGGGCGGCGCGCAAAGCCAACATTACCCAGTCGGCGTTCAGCCACGCGCTCAATCGCCTGCGTGAACAACTCAATGATGAGATGTTTGTCCGTACCCGCAATGGCATGGAGCCGACCCCTTATGCGGCGTCGATGATCCCGGTGATTGAAAATGCCCTGAGCAAACTGGAGGCGGCCACGCGGGGGAAAGGCAATTTCGACCCGGCTAAAGATCCGCATACCTTCTACATTGGCGCGGTCGATTACTTCGAATTTATGTATATGCCCGCGTTGACGGCAAAATTTAAAGCCAGTGCGCCCAACGTCCGTCTTTCCGTCGATATTCTGTCTGAAACCATCAAGTTTGAACGGGTGGAGCGCGGCCAGCTTGATGCCTTTATTGGCGTGGATAACCTGCAATATATTCCGCAATATTTTAATAAACACCCGCTGATTTCCGATCATTATGTGGCGATTGCCTCGCTGGGGCGTAGCGATCTGCCTGAACAACTGACCCTCAAACACCTGGTCACGGAAGCGCAAATCCATCTCCCTGCGGTAAGCTCCGGCGCGGACCATATTGATAGTTGGCTACTGGCGAAACATCTCTACCGCCCACTCACGACGGTGGTGCAGAGTTACGCGGTGGGAGGGCGTGTGGCAGTGGCATCGGGGTATTTGATGTGCGTGCCGTATCGCATTGCGAAAGAGCTTGCCGCGATGATGCCATTACGCATTATGGATTTGCCGGAAGGTTCGCCTTCTTATGATTTAATCCTGCTAACGCACCGTTTATTTGATTATCAGTCGGCGTTGCAGTGGCTGATTCATGAGTTGAAGACGGTGGAGATTCATTAAACGCCCGGGTTTATCGGGGTTTTACCTATCCAGCAAACGCGGCGACGGGCACGTTAAACCGCTTTGCCAGTGCCCGCATATGATCCAGTGTCAGGCTGCGCTGGCCGTTCATGATCTTGCTGACGAGCGAACGGCTGCCGATTTCCTGCTGAAAGCTGCTCTGATTAAGCCCATGTTGCGCCATCAAAACGCGAAGCAGTGCCAGCCCCGTTTCTGTGCTGGCAACACGGGCATTAAATACGGCGAATTCAGGTGCGGTGTTTTCATACTTCTCGATACGCACGCTGAGAAGGTCAATCAAAGGATTTGTGGGCTCGTGTTCAAGCAGATACTCCACCATTTCGAGAGCATCTTCATAATCTTGTCGGTGGGGGCTGTCGCCCAGAATCGGAAGCAAACTGACCAGATGGTTTGTGGCGTTAATAATATCCTGTGTTCTCATTCTGATTGCTCCCGATATTTTTTAATAAGTTTGTCATACGCAGAATGCGCCACGATATCCTTTATAAAGAGGCGTCCTGCGTCGAAATCCGCGTAAAACACAATTCGTAATTTGTTGCCGCCAACGTCAATGACCCACCATCGTTCGCGATATTTCATGCGATCCAGGGTCGCATAGACCTTTTTCATCTCCTCTGGCGTAGTGAATCGCAGGCGCTTAAGTGTTTTATAGACATCAGTAAGTGCCTGAGCGTCATTTGGAAAACGCTTTGCAGCTTCATCAAACGGTGCTCTTGAGATGATGTGCACGTTGATTTCTCTCTCCCTGAGAAGGTGAACAATAAATTCAATGTTGACATATTGTCAACGTTGGTGGAGCTCGTTTCTGGTTTGAAATTTTACTATTTGCCTGAATGGGAGGAGGGGCAAGTTAACTGTTTGATATAAAGGTGGTTATGGAAGGAAGTCCGCAAAAAGTGTCGGGGTTGATTGATGTGCCGACGTGATATACCCGGATGGCGCCTGCGCATATCTGTAGCCCCGGCAAGCTTTGCGCCGCCGGGGAGCCGAATCAGGCACTCTGCGCCAGCTCACCCTGTAGGGGGATTTCGCGACTAAACGCCTGATGCACAAAACGGCGCAATAACTCCGTGGCTTCGGGTGAGGGCAATACGCCAGCCAGCAATGCCTGTGGGTCAAAACCTTCTTCGGTCAACACTTCTTCACGCTGATTAATCATCGCAGAGGCAATTTCCGGCGTAAATTCCGGGTGGAACTGGGTCGACATGGCGTTCGGTCCGTAACGCACTATCTGATGCTGGTCGTGTGAAGACGACGCCAGCGCCAGTGCCCCTTCCGGCAGGCGAGAAACGGTCTGCATATGGGTCAGATGCGCGGGAAATTCACGCGGCAGGGTGCTCAGCAGTACGTCGTTACTGGCATGCGGATGAAGTTGAATCGCCTGGCTGCCAACCTCACGTCCCTGCGGGTGCCACTCCACTTCACCACCTAATGCATGCGCCATCAACTGATGGCCGTAACAGACGCCAAACAGCGACATGCCAATCGACATGGCTTGACGAATCCACTCCGCGGCGGCTTCGCTCCACGGCAGACGGTCGGTGACCATCGCCCAGGATCCGGTAATCACCGCAACACGGCTGGCATCCGGCGGTGGAAGCGCTTCGCCTTCAAACACTCTGACCACTTCTGTTTTCTCAAGAGGATGCTGGATAGCACGACAGAACCAGGATGGAATATCGCCGTGGATTTCACGAATAGACTCTGAGGGAAAACCTACTTGCAGGATAATTAACGGACGGTCTGCCATTACAACCACTCTCTTCCTCTGCTGAACATTTGTTCAACTATGCGCCGAAAAATGCATGTTGAGAAGAGGTTAGCGGTGAGAGGATTGTAAAGGCGAAGCGGTGAGTGATGGGGCTTTCAGGCCAGTTATGGCGCTATTTGGTTGTTTTTTTGATGAAATTTGAGTCAGCGTCAGGCTTATGCTTTTTTTGGAAATTTTTAGCACTTTTACCTGGTGACCTGGATGAAGACTTCTGCCACTCTCAGCCTGCCAGACAATAGGAAGAAACGAGCCAGTTCGAGATAATGCCCTTAACGAAAATATAGAGAGCATGCTCTATCTGGCCTGGCGAGATGATAACGACAACCCGGCGTTTAAGGTCATACTGGAGTTAATAAGGGGGGCCATTAATAAATAGATTCTAATTACTTTCACGAAATTATAAAAAAGTATTCTGCGGAGCTATATTCGACATCGATTTAAAACTTTTTCAACCTCATTACTGTATAAATAGCCAAGTATAAGTCTTAATTTTTTTATTGTTATACGCTGGTGGTGGGGTTTTCAGATTTATCCCTGATTTATAATCTGATTCGATTCTTTTTGTTACTTGGGTCAGGGTGTTCATCTTGACGACACATTTTGTAAGCCTGATTATCGAAATAATTTTTTTTTTGAGATATTGTCATGGCTAACGACATTGGTTCAGCGGCAAGCGCTTTTGGCAATATGCATGGTTTGTTATATTCATAAGGAATATGAATAATGCGGATAAAAAGCGTTGAATTTGTTTTTTTATTTATTGTTGCAATTTTATATCCAGAGTGGGCAACTGCGGGAGCATGTTACGATGAAATTAAATATGTCACAGCAGCTGATTTTATTAGTAGTAAAACCCTCAGTGCACCGGGCCGGGAAAGGTTCACATTAGGTGATATCAAAGGGTATTGTAGTATTGATATCGGCAGTTACTATCATGACAAAGTCTACTATGATGGTATGTACTCCAGCGTCAGTGGTTGTAACATAAGCGTGACCTCGCAATCGCCTTACTGCGTAGCGTGTAGCGTATATTCTTCGGTTCCCTCCTACAGCACATCAGCGAGGCCGTATGCAAATGGGGTATTTCTTGATTGCCCTGCCGGGCATATTCAAAGCCTCCCCGCAAACACCACACTCGCGCAAGGTCGAATGACCTTTCAGGGAATTGATTATTCTCGCACTTATGCTTATTTAAAATTCCGCCTTCAGGGAGAGGTAAAAGCTGCTGGGACATGTGATGTTACAGGAGTAGATAACAGCACGGTGCGTTTGCCGTCTATCTCGCGTGCCGACTTGGCCGGCGGCACGGGCCGTTACACCCAACTCTCCAAAGATTTTACGTTTACGTTGAAATGCAAAAACCAACCAAAGATTAATCTAAAATTTGACAGTTTAAATAAAATGACAGGCGTCACTGATGATGTACTGGCTAATACCACAACGGGTAATGATGATGTTGGGTTTCAAATTTATTATAAAAACACGCCGTTAAATTTCGGTGATAATAAAGCTTTAATGACAAGTACTCAGGATAATGAACAGCTGAAATTCACCGCTTATTATTATCGGAAAAGTACGGGGGTCAATGCGGGTACTATTACCAGCAATGCTGAGTTTATATTCAACTATGAGTAAAAAATCGCCAGCCTGTGCCCCGGGCTGGCATGTTTTACCTGGGCGGTTGCCTGCTCACTGTCCCTGGCGTTTACTTCTGACCCCCCAGGCTATTGTTAATTAAGTGCCCGCACTCTTTAATTTGCGTTAAGTCTATTTTCAATGAGCACTGTTTGATTTCCTTTTTCAGCATTGACTGCGTCTCATTCAGCTAAGAGCAAGCTATACATAAATAAAAAGTCTCCTTCGCTCGCTTATCCTTCTTTTTCATGAGGATGTTCTCATCTCCTCTTTCAACATCTTGATAATATGTGACTGTGCGAGCCGGTTACGTCAGCGCGAAACAGCCATTCACGATTAAGCTTGAATGTGAACACAGCCCCAGGGTCAATGTGACTTTTACGGGCAGTACAATGGCAGGCACGAATGATGTAATTTTGCTGAGTCAATATTCAGGTAATCCAAATATAGGTATTCAGCTGAAATATATTGATAATTACAGTACTAACAAAATAATCGTCAAAAACGGCACCGCATTTAGAGTGTTACAAAATGCCGGCACGCACGAGACGCTTAATTTTAATTCTTCTTATTATTACAAAGGCGGTGGCTCACCGGTGAGCGGGGGCCCGGTCAAAGCCAACGCGGAATTTATTTTTACGTATCCATAAATCGATTTGCAGATAAAAGTGGCTACCACGAGAAAGCTGTAGCCATTTATTGAAACTACGCGCTCTGCGCCAAATCATCCGATTGTGGAATGGTACGACTAAACGCCTGATGCACAAAACGACGCAGTATTTCAGTGGCTTCGGGGGATGGCAGCACACTGGCCAACAGTGCGCGTGGATCAAAACCTTCTTCCGTTAACACCTCTTCGCGCTGGCGAATCATATCGGCGGCGATAGCAGGGGTAAATTCCGGGTGGAACTGGGTCGACATGGCGTTCGGTCCGTAACGCACTATCTGATGCTGGTCGTGTGAAGACGACGCCAACGCCAGTGCCCCTTCCGGCAGGCGAGAAACGGTCTGCATATGGGTCAGATGCGCGGGAAACTCACGCGGCAGGGTGCTCAGCAGCACGTCGTGTTCAATAAGTTGCCCGTGATTATCTGTACGTCTTTAAAACAGAGGGAATAACACGCCTACAGAATTTAAACAAAGGAATGAATAAGTGGAATAAATCAATTGTTTCACTCGGGATATTTCCCTGATGAATAATTTCTGATAAATAACTTTTTCTGATTTTATTCGTTTCTCTACCCCTGTCGCGTATTAAATCTTGACGCGTGTTGCAAAATAATGGATTATTTTAAAAAATTTTATTTTATGGATTTGTCATGGTTGTCGGCATGAAAGAAATGGCATAACAAGCGACAATAAGGAATAACCAAAATATTCATGGAGAATATATGAAATGCTCAAGCGAATTGGATTTATAAAATTAATAAAATGTTGTTGGATTATCTTATTTCTACCGTATACCGCTTCTGCTTTTCATTGGACTACATCAGCAAGTAGTGGTTATCTTAATTCCAGCTCAGTGCCAACGTCACTTGGGAATATTACTTCCGGTGCAAGTTCAAGTGCCAGCATAACAGCATACGGATGGCCCGATTCAGTCAGTCAGGATAGGGTCAGGATTACTTCGGTTGCTGTGGGATCCGGTATGACTCAACGAGGTTTTTCCGTACAGGTAAGAGTGGGTTCAGGTTCCTGGATGGGCAGCACATGGGCTGGGGGAAGCTGTGTCTGGCTTGATTCCAGTTGTTCGCTGCCTGGGGGAAACAGGACATCAAGCATTCAACCTATTTCTGTGAGGTTAGTACGGAACAGCACCGCTGCATACGACCCCATTCCTCCCTATACACTTATTGCAATTGTTTACATTGCGCAAAGTTCTGTGTCGGGCGGTGGCGCGGGCGCGAATCTGTATTTTTATACGTCGGGGGGAACCATAACGCCCGTCAACCCAACCTGTAATGTTAAAGATTTCGATAAAACGGTGATGTTGCCACCTGTTAATCGTGATGATATTTCTTCTCACGGGGTAGGTCGTTATAGCGGGGCGACAAAAGAATTTGATATTACTCTTGAATGTTCGGACAAACCGAAAATCAGCGTTAAATTTGATGGTGATAAGATGACAGGTATTGCCTCAGATGAGGTTTTAGCCAACAAGGCCACGGGCAATGATAACGTGGGTATTCAGATTTTGCATAAGGACAACCCGATAAAATTCGGTACGGCTTTTGAAATTTTGACCAGTACCCAGAAGAATGAGTCCCTCAAATTTAATGCTTATTATTACTATAAAGGCGGTACCGTTTCCCCTGGTCCGGTGAAAGCACAAGCAGAGTTTTTGTTTACGTATAAGTAACTTATTCTATTTTAGAATGATAACCCTCTCTGCTTTTTTTCGCCCCTGAGTCGCTAATACGCCGCAGGGGCGCCTCTCTTTACACCTTTCCCTGGCACCGAACTCCCGTTGGCGGCGGGCATTTTTGTTGTGCTTATACATTGCTCGCAACCAAATGGCTTGCTCGAAACAGGGTTATCAGACTATTTATTCCTCTTTGGTTTTTAATTTGCGTTAAGTTAATTGAAATGATAGAGCTCCTCTTTCTTTATAAATTTTGACGTCACCAAAATAAACATATGTGCAAGTAAAGTACGACCATTAAGATAAAAGTCTTGTTAATCCACTCTCTGTTTGTTCCTTTTTCATGAGAATGTTCGCATATTGCTTAACAAGACGTTGATAAGATTGGGATGCCCTACCAGAAGGGGAGCCTTTAAAGGCAATTTATCTTTACTCAATGCAGGGGCTTTAATTCCAGGTTCTGGTTATTTTCAAAATAGAATTTTACCAGATGGAATGCTCTTTCGGATGAAACCGACGCACAATTTAGATTAAAGAAATCCTGATAATGGTCGTTATACCCATGAGACTTCAAGTTGCATTTGTGTTGGCTCCGTTTGTATCCCCAGAGAGGTAGCCTGGTAAAAAACAGGATAATCATGCGCTTGCGGCATTCCCGTAACTCGAATTATTGAGAGTATACAACCCCTAATTCAACTAGATCGAGAAACTGCCATTATGACATGGAAAACCACCCAGGGCCGCGTAGCTCTTTTGCTTGTAAGTTTTTTTATTATCTTACTGATAGTTACGTACATTGTTATCAAGCAATTTGTTTCTCCGCAGATTATTGAAACCGAAACCAAAAATATTCAGGCGACGGTTGAATTACAAAGTAATGCGATAAAAGAGCAGATGAACCGTGTTAAGGCTCAGCAACGCTCGATTACCGAACTGGTTGTTGGGCTACAAAGTGAGCAAATCGACGCGTTATTGCCGCAACTCGTTAACCAATATGGCGATTTAAACGTATTTGGCGGCGGGATTTGGCCATTACCGGGCCAGCGTGACCCGGCGCGTGACAAATTCAGTACTTTTTACGCTCGTGATGCCGGGGGCAACCTTCAGGTTAATACCGTATGGAACCAGCCGGAATCGGCAAAATACTGGGAACAGCCCTGGTATAAAGACGGCATGAATGCGCCGAAAGGCGAATGTGCCTGGGCGAAAGCCTATCAGGATGCCGCCAGCCCGCAGCCGCGTACCAACTGTGCGATGGCAATTTGGAAAGATGGCAAAGCCTGGGGCGTGGCGACCATCGACGTGACGCTGGGCTTCTTTAATCAGCTGGCTGTCGATATGGGCAAGGCGGTAAACGGCAGCGTACTGATTGTGGAAGCCGACGGCAAAATCGTCGGTAATGGCTCTTCCGTACAGGATAAACCTGCGCTGTCAAATGTGCGCGATTTGGGCATTCCGGCTGCGGCGCCGTTAGTCAGCCTGCTCGGTCAGGGCAAGAAAACGGAAGTACGCGGTAGTTACGACGGCGAAGACGGGGCGCATTCTCTGTTTGTTCTCCCCATCAGCGGTAGCCCGTGGTTCATGGCGGTGGATATTCCGAGCAGCCAACTGGTCAGCATGTCCGATGCCATTATGACCAAGTTGACCATTGTGCAGGCGATCATTGGTATTCTGATCGTGTTCATCATGATGATCATTGTGCGCAACATTTTCCACAATGTGACGTTGCTCAACCGTAATATTGAAGCCCTTTCCAGCGGCGGTGCGGATCTCACTCAGCGTCTTGCGCAAAGTAAGAGTCCGGAATTCAACGCCATCATCAATAACTTCAATAAGTTTATTTCGTTCCTTAATGAGCTGATGCAGCAGGTGGGGAGCAGTTCGATGGCCATTTCTTCGGCCTCGCGTCAGATTGCCAGCGGCAACCTTAACCTTTCTTCGCGCACCGAAGAGCAGTCATCCTCGATTGTTGAAACGGCGGCATCGATGGAAGAGCTGACCAGCACCGTACGTCTGAACGCCGAGAACGCGCTGCAGGCCAACAAGCTGGCGGGAGAAGCGTCAACGGCAGCGAAAGAAGGGGCGAATGTCGTTAATAAAGTGGTCTCCACGATGAATAACATCAATGCCTCTTCCTCCAAAGTGGTGGAAATCATCAGTGTTATTGATGGCATTGCCTTCCAGACCAACATCCTGGCACTTAACGCGGCGGTGGAAGCGGCAAGGGCGGGTGAGCACGGGCGCGGTTTTGCCGTCGTGGCCGGTGAAGTGCGTTCCCTGGCGCAACGCAGCGCCCGTTCGGCGCAGGAGATCAAGAAACTGATCGAAGAGTCGGTGAGCAGCATTGAGCAGGGTAGCGGGCTGGTTCGTCAGGCGGGGACCACGATGGACGGCCTGATGGAGAAAGTGGAAAGCGTGGGTGTGCTGATCTCAGAAATCAGCTCTTCCAGTGATGAACAAAGTCGCGGGATTGCCCAGATTAATATCGCCATCAACCAGCTTGATAGCGCTACGCAGCAGAATGCGGCGCTGGTCGAACAGGTGGCGGCGGCTGCGCAGTCCATGGAAGAACAAACCGTTCAGCTCGAAAACGTCGTCGGTAGCTTCAAGCTCTGATACGCAAACATGCCGGCTCTGCGGAGCCGGCATTCTTATGTCCGGCGTCTGCCGCTAACCCTTCGCGTTAATGCCCGTTTCGTATTTCCCTTGTCGTAAAAATCCGTTCGCACTACTGTGTTTTTATTAAACAGAGGAATCCCCATGCTGAACTGGTTCGCAAGCGGCGGCGCCGATTACGCCCGTTATCGCCCGGAATACCCCACAGTCTTACTGGACTACCTGCTTTCGATAACACCTGTGCACTACCACGCGCTGGATGTTGGTTGCGGTACGGGTCAACTGACCACGTTACTGGCCTGCGCCTTCGACAAAGTGACGGGGATTGATCCCAGCCAGACGCAAATTGACAACGCTGAACCCCACCCCCGGGTTGACTATTGCGTGGGGCCGGCGGAACAACTTCCCCATGCGTTGCACGACATCAACCTGATCACCGTCGCTCAGGCTGCACACTGGTTCGATCTACCCGTCTTTTACCGTGAAGCGCAGCGGGTGGCGGCCCCCAATGCCGTGATTGCCCTGATCAGTTATGGCGTGCTCAACCCTGATGAGACGCTACGGGCGCGTTTTCGTCGGTTCTACTACGACGAGATAGGCCTCTATTGGCCTGCGGAAAGGCAGCTGGTCGATAACGGTTATGCTGGCATTCTCTTCCCGTTTACGGAAATGTCCGCGCCGGATATGGAAATTCGCCTGCAGTGGGACCTTACGGCATTGATGGGTTATGTTTCCACCTGGTCTGCGGTGAAGCGGGCACTTGATGCAGGGCAGGACGCTCTTCTGGTCCGATTTTATGACGATATGCACGAACTCTGGGGAGATCCGGCGCAGAAGCGCACGTTTTCGTGGCCCATTAATATCAGAGCGGGGCATTTGCGACAGGCACTATATGCGTAGTGAAAGCAACCCTCAGGCGGGGCGGCAGATCTTTCCGGGCGACATCGTTGTCAACCGGAAAGGCATCAGTCGTCACTCGGGGGCGATCAGCGCATCGTCACAAATTCTTCTGCCGCTGTGGGGTGAATCGCCACGGTATTATCAAAGTCTTTTTTGGTGGCACCCATTTTCAGTGCGACCGCAAAGCCTTGCAGGATTTCATCCATCCCGAAGCCGATACCGTGGATGCCGACGATCTTCTCTTCCGGGCCAACACATACCAATTTCATGCGGCATGGCTGACGGTGAGAGGTGACGGCGGTATACATGGCGGTAAACGACGATTTATACACTTTCACCTGATCGTCACCGTACTGTTCGCGCGCCTGCGGCTCGGTTAATCCCACGGTGCCGATAGGCGGGTGGCTGAACACGACGGTGGGAATGTTGCTGTAATCCAGGTGCTCGTCCGGTTTATTATTAAACAGGCGTTCAGAGAGACGACGGCCTGCTGCCACGGCAACCGGCGTCAGTTCAACGGCGCCAGTGTTATCGCCCACGGCATAAATACCCGGCACTGAGGTGTTCTGGAATTTGTCCACCACGATGAAGCCTTTCTCGTCGGTTTTCACCCCGGTAATGTCCAGATTGAAGGTGTCGTTGGCCGGTTCGCGGCCAATCGCCCAAATCAGGCAGTCCACCGTCTGGCTGCGCCCATCGTCAAGTTCCAGCGTTAAGCTCCCGTCGGCGTTTTTCACTACCGCTTTTGGCACGGACTGGGTATGCAGACTCGGGCCTTCGGCCGCCATCACTTCTACCAGCGTTTCGCTGATCATGGGGTCGAAGCTACGTAATGGCGCATGTTTGCGCACGAAGAGGTGAGTTTCCGCCCCCAGGCCATTGATCACGCCGGCCAGTTCTACGGCAATGTAGCCCGCCCCGACCACCGCCACGCGTTTTGGTAGCGCAGGCAGCGCAAAGAAACCGTCGGAATCAATACCGTATTCCGCGCCGGGGATCTGCGGATGGCTCGGACGGCCGCCGGTCGCGATCAGGATGTGATCGGCGGTGATCGTTTCGCCATTCACTTCGACAGTCTTTGCGTCGACAAAGCGCGCGAAACCACGAATCACATCGACATTGTTCTTGCCCAGAACATTGTCGTAAGAGGTATGAATACGGTCGATATAGGCCGTGCGACTGGCAACCAGTTTGCTCCAGTCAAAATGGTTCACGGTGGTATCAAAACCGTAATCTGGTCCGTACAGATGGATAGCCTCGCGGATTTGCGCCGCGTGCCACATGACTTTTTTCGGGACGCAACCTACGTTCACGCAGGTGCCGCCCAGCTCTTTGGCTTCAATCAGCGCGCACTTCTGGCCGTACATGGCGGCGCGGTTAATTGAGGCAATCCCGCCGCTGCCGCCGCCGATGGCGATATAGTCGTAATGTTTGCTCATGGTTAATTCCTTAGAGCCTATCCAATTAGGCTATTTTATTGGCCATTTTGGACCTGGACAGTGCTCACAATCCTCACGTACTGCGTGTACGCTCCGGTTGTTCCGCGCTGTTCGTGTCCAAACTCGCTGCAACAATGTACGCCTACTGGGTAGGCTCTTAATCCTGAACGAGGTCGAAAGTGTCGCGATTGTAACGCGCAGACAGCAAGGTTCCTTCGATTGTTGCGATTACTCGGGCACAATCCAGTTGACGAGGGTGTGGCCGATCCCGGCGGGCACCAGTTTACTGTGCAGCCAGGGCAGGACGTTATTCATCTGTGCTTCTAATTTCCACGGTGGGTTAATCACAATCATGCCGGAAGCCGTCATGCCGCGTTGGTCGCTGTCCGGGCGTACCGCCAGCTCAATCTGCAGGATTTTACGGATACCCGTCGCTTCCAGGTCATGCACCATACGCTTAATTTGCTGACGCAATACCACCGGATACCACAAGGCATAGGTGCCGGTTGCAAAGCGTTTGTACCCTTCGCTAATCCCGGATACGACAGCCTGATAGTCGGTTTTGATTTCATATGGCGGGTCGATCAGCACCAGACCACGGCGGGAAACCGGCGGCAGTTTAGCTTTCAGTTGCTGGTAGCCATCGGCACGTTCGACGCGTGCGCGCTCGTCTTTCTGAAACTCCTGACGCAGCAACGGGTAATCGCTTGGGTGCAGTTCGGTCAGGAACAGGCTGTCCTGCTCGCGCAATAGCTGGCGGGCAATGAGCGGCGAACCGGGATAGTAGCGTAACGTGTCGTTGCGGTTGAAATGACGGACCACATTCATGTACGGCTCAAGTTCAGCCGGCAGATCGTCTTGCTGCCAGATGCGGCCAATCCCTTCCAGATATTCCCCGGTGCGTTCAGCATGTTCGCCGGAGAGCTGATAGCGCCCCGCGCCTGCATGGGTATCGAGATAGAGAAACGGTTTCTCTTTTTCCTTCAGCGCTTCGATGATGAGGCTCTGAACGGTGTGTTTGAGGACGTCGGCGTGGTTGCCTGCGTGGAAGCTGTGGCGATAACTGAGCATGGAGATAGAAATTCCAGAATATGAACGAGATTAGCCACAGTTTACCGTAGATTGCGCGGGAATGCCGTTAACCCTTCTGATGTTTCAGGCCGCCGTAAAACGTTTCAAAATTTATCCGTGTCACAAAAGCGTCAAGTTAGCGGACTAGCGTCGAGTTCAGGCAAGGTAATTGTTTGAATAAAAGGATAAAAAATGAAAATCCGTATGACACTGTTAACCGCCTCTCTGCTGCTTGCTCAGCAGGCGATGGCGAAAGATGTGCCGCTGACCGTTGCGCGCGACATTGCGAATACCACCACACCGGCCTCGGTTAGCCAGACATTTGATGGGCTGGAAAATCAGTCGCTTGCCGCCTTGCGCGACGCGCTCAAAGGTGACGGTACCAAAGTGGAACGTGAGCACCTTGAAAAAGCGGCGCAAAGTACAAAACAGGCGGATACCGCCTGGCTGAAAGCCAGCGGTTATGATTTCAAAGTGAAAGATAACCAGCAGGCGGGCATTGAACTGCTCTCCACGTTCAGCGCTTTGCCAGCCCCCGTACTGGATCAAAACCTGAAAACCGTCGAAGAGATTAACCTTAACGCCACATCGGGGTTGCGCCATCAGGCGCTGGCAGATGCAGAAGGCATCAGCTACCTCTATTTTCTCTCCGATGCGCTTGGCCCGCGTTTGGGCAAAGCGTTTATCGCGGCTTATGACAAAGGCGAGTTGGGCAAAGCCGCGGCGCTCATTAAAGCCAGCGAAGTCAGTACCGGCGCGGCGAAGAAGCACTTCGACTACAAGCGTCCGTTCCTGGTTCAGGGCAACACCATTCATCAGGTTCCGGATGATGTGGTGGTGAAAGACAACAAACCGTACTCCGCAGATGGCGGTTCCTTCCCAAGCGGCCATACCAATACCGGCTATACCGATTCATTGCTGATGGCGGAGATGATCCCGGAACGCTTTGATTCGCTGGTGGAACGCGGCGCCCGCTATGGCTATTCCCGTATTGTACTGGGCGTACACTACCCGCTGGATGTGATGGGCTCAAGAATGGTGGCCCAGCGTAACGTGGCGCATTACCTCAACGATCCGCGTTACCGTGCGCTGTTTAATGAAGCGCGCGATCAGCTGCGTGTTGCGCTGGAAAAAGAGTGCGGCACGTCGCTTGCGGAATGTGCGAAAACGGCGGGTAAAGACGATCCATACCGCGACCCGGCGATGAAAGATTTTTACCGCTTCACCATGACCTATGACCTGCCGCAGCAAAAAGGCAAAGCGCAGCCGGTGAAAGTGCCGGAAGGGGCGGAAGTGCTGCTGGAGGCGGCGCTGCCTGACCTGTCGGCGGCAGCGCGGCGCGACTTGATGGTAAAAACCGCGCTGCCGGGCGGCTATCCGCTTTCTGGCGAAACGGCCGATCAGAACTTCTGGCAACGTCTGAACCTGCCAGCGGCGTATGCGGCGGCGCATAACGCGAAGTAAGTTTTGGCAACGGTGCTGGCGCGGCTGGCACCGTATTGCTGTTCAGAAGCTAAACGCGCTCAATTCGCGCACGCAGGCTTCGGGGTTAGCGCGTTTAACCGCATCCAGGAAATCGGCAAAGGCGGTATTGAACAGGGTGTAGTTGTGGCGAAAACGCGCCTGCTTCGTCTGCCCTTCGACGACGTAAGTGACTATCCAGAAGGAACGGTTATTCACTTTGATAGTGTCGCGCTCGACTTTGGTTATCGTGCTCAGTGGCACCGATTTTTTCACATCAAGCTGAATTTCATAGAAATATTCTTCATCGAAATAGTAATCCGTCGGTAAGAGCTGGCCTCCTTTACCTGGCCGAAAGGTTTTGGTGGTGGTGGATATCTTTCGCATCCCCTGATTTGCTGGCGTGTCGTTTTGCCGACGTCGCCATTTTGGAAACATAAGTGCCAGCCCGATAAGCATCAGCAGTGGAAGTATTGCCTGAATGAAATTCAACATGCGGTCTCCTTGTCGCCGTTGTGATGAGTATACGCGCTGGATGGCTCTTCTTATTACTTTGATTCGATAGCAGAAACGACATCATGCGTGCAAATGGGTATTGCAGCGATAAGCAGTTCAGCGCAACGCCTGCCATTGAAATCCTCTACACTTAACCCCATGCTACAACGTTATGCAGAGCGCCGGATCGTGCGCTTCACTCACTCTCTTTAACAGGACAGGACTGCGCTTATGACCAATCCATTACTCACGCGTTTCGAATTACCGCCGTTTTCAAAAATCCTGCCTGAACACGTCGTGCCTGCCGTGACGAAAGCGCTGGACGATTGCCGTACCGCGGTGGAAAGCGTGGTAGCCCATGGTGCGCCGTACACCTGGGAAAATCTCTGCCAGCCGCTGGCGGAAGTGGACGATGTACTGGGACGTCTGTTCTCCCCGGTTAGCCATTTGAATTCCGTGAAAAACAGCCCGGAACTGCGTGAAGCCTATGAGCAGACCCTGCCGTTACTGTCGGAATACAGCACCTGGGTTGGGCAACATGAAGGGCTGTACAACGCCTACCGCGATTTACGCAATGGCGATCACTACGCCACCCTGAGCGTTGCACAGAAGAAATCGGTCGATAACGCCCTGCGTGATTTCGAGTTGTCCGGTATTGGCCTCGAAAAAGAGAAACAAAAACGCTATGGCGAAATCGCCGCACGTCTGTCCGAACTGGGTAATCAGTACAGCAACAACGTACTCGATGCGACCATGGGCTGGACAAAGCTGGTGACTGACGACGCCGAGCTGGCCGGTATGCCGGAAAGCGCGCTGGCCGCCGCGAAAGCTCAGGCCGAAGCCAAAGAGCAAGAGGGCTACCTGCTGACGCTGGATATCCCAAGTTACCTGCCGGTGATGACCTATTGCGACAACCAGCCGCTGCGCGAAGAGATGTACCGCGCTTACAGCACCCGCGCCTCCGACCAGGGGCCAAATGCAGGCAAATGGGATAACAGCCCGGTGATGGCGGAAATTCTCGCCCTGCGTCACGAGCTGGCGCAACTGCTGGGTTTTGAAAGCTATGCCTATAAATCGCTGGCGACCAAAATGGCGGAAAACCCGGCGCAGGTGCTGGACTTCCTGACCGATCTCGCTAAACGCGCCCGTCCGCAGGGTGAAAGAGAACTGGCACAACTGCGTGCGTTCGCCAAAAAAGAGTTTGGTGTGGATGAGCTGCAACCGTGGGATATCGCTTACTACAGCGAGAAACAGAAACAGCATCTGTACAGCATCAGCGACGAACAGCTACGCCCTTACTTCCCGGAAAACAAAGCGGTAAGCGGCCTGTTTGAAGTGGTGAAACGGATTTACGGCATTACCGCGAAAGAGCGTCACGATGTCGATGTCTGGCATCCGGATGTGCGTTTCTTTGAGCTGTATGACGAAAGCAATGAACTGCGCGGTAGTTTCTATCTTGACCTCTACGCCCGCGAGCACAAACGCGGCGGCGCGTGGATGGATGACTGCGTCGGGCAGATGCGCATGGCGGATGGCTCTTTGCAGAAGCCGGTGGCCTACCTTACCTGTAACTTCAACCGTCCGGTCAACGGTAAACCGGCGTTGTTCACCCATGATGAAGTGATCACCCTGTTCCACGAGTTTGGTCACGGTCTGCATCATATGCTGACCCGTATCGAAACCCCGGGGGTTGCTGGTATTAGCGGTGTGCCATGGGATGCGGTGGAGCTGCCGAGCCAGTTTATGGAAAACTGGTGCTGGGAGCCGGAAGCGCTGGCATTTATTTCGGGTCACTACGAAACGGGCGAACCGCTGCCGCAGGATCTGCTGGATAAAATGCTGGCCGCGAAAAACTACCAGGCGGCGCTGTTTATTCTGCGTCAGCTGGAGTTCGGCCTGTTCGATTTCCGCCTGCACGCCGAGTTCAGCCCGGAGCAGGGGGCGAAAATCCTCGATACGCTGTTTGAAATTAAAAAACAGGTCGCCGTGGTGCCAAGCCCGACATGGGGACGTTTCCCGCACGCCTTCAGCCATATCTTTGCGGGGGGCTACGCTGCCGGCTATTACAGCTATCTTTGGGCGGATGTACTGGCGGCAGATGCCTACTCACGCTTTGAGGAAGAGGGCATTTTCAACCGCGAAACCGGGCAGTCGTTCCTCGACAATATTCTGACCCGTGGCGGTTCCGAAGAGCCAATGGAACTGTTTAAGCGTTTCCGCGGCCGCGAGCCTCAACTGGATGCGATGCTGGAGCATTATGGTATCGAAGGCTAATACCCGTCATACTTCAAGCCGCACGCGCGTTGGCGACGTTTGCTCACCCCAGTCACTTACTTTTGTAAGCGCCTGGGGATTCACGCACTTGCCGCCTTCCTGCAACTTGAATTATTTAGGGTATATGTAGTGAAAATCTGCTTAATGGATGAAACAGGCGCCGGAGACGGCGCCTTATCTGTTCTTGCGTCCCGTTGGGGGCTGGAGCATGACGAAAATAACCTGATGGCACTGGTGCTGACGACGTCGCATCTGGAACTGCGTAAACGCGATGAGCCGAAGCTCGGCGGTATTTTTGTCGATTTCGTGGGTGGGGCGATGGCCCATCGGCGTAAATTTGGCGGTGGGCGCGGCGAGGCGGTAGCAAAGGCCGTCGGCATCAAGGGCGATTATCTGCCGGATGTGGTGGATGCGACGGCGGGACTGGGGCGTGATGCCTTTGTGCTGGCATCAGTGGGTTGTCGGGTGCGGATGCTGGAGCGTAACCCGGTGGTGGCAGCACTGCTCGATGATGGCCTGGCGCGCGGCTACGCGGACCCGGAAATTGGCGTATGGCTGCAGGAACGGTTGCAGTTGATTCATGCCTCCAGCCTGACCGGGCTTGCGGATATTACCCCTCGTCCGCAGGTGGTCTACCTCGATCCCATGTTCCCGCATAAGCAAAAAAGTGCGCTGGTAAAAAAAGAGATGCGTGTTTTTCAGTCGCTGGTGGGGCCGGATCTGGACGCTGATGGGTTGCTGGGACCGGCGCGTCAACTGGCGACGAAACGTGTAGTAGTAAAGCGCCCGGATTACGCGCCGCCGCTGGCGGATGTAGCGACCGCCAATGCGGTGGTGACCAAGGGGCACCGGTTTGATATTTATCCCGGGACACCGGAGTAAATTGGTGTGGGCAGTGCGGTCTGGTGCCCTCATCTCACCCCTCTCCCTGCGGGCGGCCCTGGTCAGCCGTCAACGCCTCATCGATTTTCAGCCGGACCCTGTCATCGCTGTCACGGTTTTATTCTTATTAAGCGGCGTTATCGCTGTAAAACGTAAGATTACTGGGGATTCCTCAGCCCACAGGGAGAGGGAACAGTTTAGTGCTTATCGGTCTTGTGTTTTGTAGCCCGGACAAGGCGACAGCCGCTGTCCGGGAACCCTCCGTGGTGCTGCGCGTACCGGGAATACATGTAACTGCATAAGGCGGTTTTATCGGCCTTTGGCGGGGAAATCAGCGCCAGAAAACAAAACGCCCGCAGCAGCGGGCGTTAGCAGGCAAAATAAGATGGACGGTTATTCTTCGTCTTCATCTTTCAGCGGAACAATCAGCATATCCACGTGGACCGTATTGATAAGCTGACGCGCGGAGGACATCAGTTTGCTCCAGAAGTCCTGATGATGCCCGCAGACGACCAGGTCCATATCGTATTTCTTGATGGCATCCACCAGTACCTGCCCCAAATCGCCGCTACCGCTCAAGGTTTCCGTGATCGGATAGCCCGCGTTGGTAGAAAGCTCGGTCAGCGCATGATGTGTTTCATCAGAGATACGTTTTTGCATATCGCCGAGATTAACGTCGATAAGGCCAGTGTAGAGATCAGAATAATTTACATCGACATGAATCAGTGACACCTTCGCGTTATAAGGCCGCGCCATGGATACTGCTTTATCAACCAGTAATTTGCTTTCAGGAGAAAGATCGACTGCGATGAGAATGTGTTTGTAAGCCATAGTGTTACTCCTTCCATAAGTTGTCGATGACCATAGGGTTATACACCCCTGACACAGCACTGTTTCCCGCGTCCTGCGTACCACCTGCACGGGTAGCGCCCGGCCTTAAGGATTCATTTTATACTCTTCGTACTTCAAGCCGCAGATGCGTTGGCTACGTTCGTTCACCCCATCACATTCAGGGGATTTATTCTCTTGCCGCCTTCCTGTCACTCGAATTACCCAGAGTATGGGAATATTTCTACCTTATAACTCTGCGCACTTATCGTCAATCTGCCTGGATCACGATTCACTTAACCAATATTTACAACCAGATGCACAAGATTGCTTAACGTTGTGGCAAAAAAATATACAAATCTCCTACACTATTTAATGAGCCGTTTGGATTTCAGTTTGTGATCTCGATCGGCTATTGGTAATACTCTTCACTAAATGACTTGGTTGATTATCTGGGAGCGGTAATCCCGGATCACGTTTCCGTGGGCGGTTCGCCGGGGGAGGAGATATGATCAGCACCGTCGCGCTGTTTTGGGCTTTGTGCATCGTTTGTGTGGTTAACATGGCGCGTTATTTTTCATCACTGCGCGCATTGTTAGTGGTACTTCGTGGTTGTGACCCCTTGCTTTACCAGTATGTTGATGGCGGAGGTTTTTTTACCTCCCATGGACAACCCAGCAAGCAGATGCGTTTAGTCTGGTACATTTATGGCCAGCGCTATCGCGACCATCATGATGAAGAGTTTATTCGCCGCTGTGAGCGAGTACGCGGGCAGTTCATCTTAACCAGCGCGCTCTGTGGGCTGATTCTGGTGAGCCTGATTGCTCTTATGATTTGGCACTGAGAAAAAAAACGGGCCAGTTTCCTGACCCGTTTTGTTGTTAAATCAGCTTGAGGGCTATCCAGTAAAGCACGCCCGAAAGGACGATTGACGCCGGCAGGGTAAAGACCCAGGCCATCAAAATGCTGGTGACAGTTTTGCGTTGCAGACCACCGCCATCGACGATCATCGTCCCTGCGACTGAAGACGACAGTACGTGCGTGGTAGAAACGGGCATACCGGTATAGCTTGCCAGACCGATGGAGACCGCGGCAGTCATCTGCGCGGACATGCCCTGCGCGTAAGTCATGCCTTTCTTACCAATTTTCTCACCGATGGTGGTCGCCACACGACGCCAGCCAATCATCGTACCCACACCTAACGCCAGCGCGACGGCCATAATAATCCAGACAGGCGCGTATTCGATGGTGCTCAGCATGTCGCTTTTCAGCTTCTTAAGCAGACGCTGGTCGTCAGTATTGACGTCAGGCAGCTTCGCGACCTGGTCGGTGATATCTGACAGACAAAGCATGATGCGACGCAGCTGGCTGCGCTGTTCCACGCCGAGTTTGTCGTAACTTTCAATCCCGGTCAGCATCTCTTTAGCACGATCCAGCGCGATAATGGCGCGGCTCGGATGGCAGTGGAACTGTGACGGCGTGGCCGCTGTTTCCGCAGGGGTCAGTGGTTGTTGCTCTACGCCCGTTGCCTTCTGCAGAAGTTCCGGATGTTGCTGGAAGTACACTTCTACGTTGTTTACGGCGTCACGAGTACGAGTGATGTCATAACCTGAGGCATTCATGTTAACCACGAAGCCAGCAGGCGCGACGCCAATCAGTACCAGCATGATCAGACCGATGCCTTTCTGACCATCGTTCGCGCCGTGAGAGAAGCTCACGCCAATGGCAGAAAGAATCAGGGCGATACGCGTCCAGAAAGGCGGCTTTCTTTTGCCGTCCTGCTTTTCACGCTCTGCGGGCGTCAGGTGAATACGCGCGCGTTTTTTACTGCCGCTCCAGAACCGACGCAGCAAGAACACCAGCCCGCCCGCGAAAATCAGGCCGACAATCGGCGAGACAATAAGGGAGGCAAAAATGTTCAGCACTTTGGGAATGTTAAGCGCATCCACTACCGACGTGCCCGTCATCAGCGCGTTGGTTAAACCAATACCAATAATCGCACCAATCAGGGTGTGGGAGCTGGATGCAGGCAAGCCGAGATACCAGGTACCCAGGTTCCAGATGATCGCGGCCAGCAACATAGAGAAGACCATGGCAAGGCCATGTGCTGAACTGACGTTAAGCAGTAAATCGGTCGGTAGCATATGCACAATCGCATAGGCCACGCTTAACCCCCCCAGCAGTACGCCGAAGAAGTTAAAGACCGCCGCCATAACAACAGCCAGCTGCGAGCGCATGGCTCGGGTATAGATAACCGTTGCCACTGCGTTCGCCGTATCGTGGAAGCCATTAATCGCTTCGTAGAACAGAACAAAACCCAGAGCAAGCAAAAGTAACAGCCCGGTGTGGAGATCCAGACCGGCAAATAAATGTAGCATAGGACGTTACGCCATTTTGAGGACATGAACGCGGCGCATTATCAGGGAGTTTGGCGGCATCGGCAAAGTGAAATATGGACTTTTTTTGACATTCTTTCTGGTCAGTCGCCATTGCTTTAAGCATATTCTTATATTTTTCAATGTAATGGCTATTGCCCCGCGTATTCGGGCTGGTGTGACCACTCTGAACTATTTACAATCCGCCGCGACATAATGAAGAGGATTTTAGTGTGGAACGGTTTGATGCCATCGTTATCGGCGCCGGTGCGGCGGGAATGTTTTGTGCAGCTCAGGCGGGGCAGGCGGGGTTACGCGTGCTCTTACTGGATAATGGTAAGAAGCCAGGCCGCAAAATCCTGATGTCCGGCGGCGGTCGCTGCAACTTCACTAACCTTTATGTCGAGCCGGCGGCGTATCTCAGCCAGAACCCCCATTTCTGCAAATCTGCACTTGCTCGTTATACCCAGTGGGACTTTATTGATTTGGTGGGCAAATACGGTATCGCCTGGCATGAAAAGACACTGGGCCAGCTCTTTTGTGATGACTCTGCTGAGCAGATCGTCGACATGCTGGTAGCGGAGTGTGAAAAAGGCAAGGTGACCCTGCGTTTGCGTAGCGAAGTCCTGGGCGTTGAGCGTGACGACGACGGCTATACATTGCAGCTCAATGGCGAAACGGTGGCGGCGAAAAAACTGGTGGTCGCTTCCGGTGGGCTTTCTATGCCAGGCCTGGGCGCCTCGCCGTTTGGCTATAAGCTTGCCGAGCAGTTTGGTCTGAACGTTTTGCCGACGCGTGCCGGTCTGGTGCCGTTCACGTTGCACAAACCGCTGCTGGAACAATTCCAGGTGCTCTCCGGCGTTTCGGTACCTTCTGTGATTACGGCAGAAGACGGCACGGTATTTAAAGAGAACCTGCTTTTTACCCATCGCGGCCTCTCCGGGCCAGCGGTACTGCAAATTTCCAGTTACTGGCAGGCAGGGGAGTTCGTGACGATTAACCTGCTGCCTGAATGCGATCTCGATAGTCTGCTGAATGAGCAACGTCAGGCGCACCCGAATCAAAGTCTGAAAAATACGCTTGCGGTGCAACTGCCAAAACGGCTGGTGGAGTGCCTGCAACAGCTTGGGCAAATTCCGGATGTCACACTTAAGCAGCTCAATAGCCGCGACCAGGAAGCATTGATCGACACGCTGACCCACTGGCGCGTGCAACCTAACGGTACCGAAGGCTATCGTACCGCAGAAGTGACGCTGGGTGGCGTAGATACCCATGAACTCTCTTCACGTACGATGGAGGCCCGCAAAGTACCCGGGCTCTATTTTATTGGTGAAGTCATGGATGTGACCGGCTGGCTGGGCGGCTATAACTTTCAGTGGGCATGGGCAAGCGCCTGGGCATGTGCTCAGGCGTTAGTCGGCGAATAAGGATCCCTGGCGGCTCGTCATGTGCTGCCCCCGATCGTGCAAAGGTCAAATATCATCCAACGTATGATCGACCACGATCTCCAGGGTCTTGCGAAGAACGTCCTTCCTGACGACATCTTCTGTATTTTCCATCAGGTTAATGAGGCGCAGAATAATGGCTTTGTTGGTCACTTGACCATCGTAAGCCAGAATGCTGCGGATCACGCCCCCGAGAATAATGGCTTCTTCGGCCAATAAATCGCCAGCGTTACGAAAATAGTCAGACAATGTCTTGTTGGGCAAATTCTTATAAAGATCTGATTTTTCAATCATCACCTGGTTCATTTTCACGCCTTAGTATAGTTTTCCGTAATAGGGCCATCAGCTATCATTGCTTTCTACTGCGGCCCTGCCGTTGGCGATTGCCGAATAATGGATAGACATTGTCTCCGGCATCTCTGATGTTCTCATCTTGCTCATTCCCATTCTGAACACGGGATGAGGCAATTTTATTACTACTGATTTCATCGATCAGACACACAAGTAGCGCCCGTCTCTGGCTATCTTGTTCACTGCTCTCCATGTGTTGCAGTCGGGCAATGAGAGCCGGGGTGTTTATCGGGCCATTTTCTTTAAGAAGAAAAAGCAGCGCCTCTCCAATCAATTCATCTGTTAGTTGCTGATTATCACTACTCTTCATAACTGCATCTCTGCTTGCCGCTCTGTTCGTGAATGAAACGCGGCATGAAGTCATCTCTGTACAGGAAGCAAGCTGACACCTGACTTGCAGAAGTGACTTGATGTATCAGGATACTTTTACTGCATTTGGCTTAATCATTACCAAAAAGCAGGCTTATGAGCCCCTGATAATGGCGTTCCTCTTCTGACGTTGACGCCTGCTCAAGACGGCAAAGTAACTTAGTACACAGTGATTTACGGTTCAGTTGACGGCCATCCCGGAGGATATCCACCACAATCTCTCCTAACGTCTCTTGTTGAGACGGCAGGTCCGCTGCGCTGAAATAGCGAGCGATGGCATTCGTTGTATCCGGAAGGTATCCGTTCTGGCGCATATATCACTCCTGTATAACCGATAGTCATTTATTGAACGCGTTAAGCTATACAACTATAGAAAACCTGTACATAAAAATTGTACAAATTTGACGATGATTTTAAACAATAAGTGCTATTTGTTACTTTTCAATAAGATAGAAAGCACAAAATCAACACATTTCACCATTCCAGGCTACACTTTTGGCATGCGTTTCTCTGCGATGACATAAAAACCACACGGATGTTGGGATTGTCGTCTTCACTTTCATCTGTTGTATACCCGCCGTTGATCATGTTTGTTTACAAGATCCCCTGCGTAAGCCCCCTGTCATTGGGGCAATTACAACGCTCTCTCTGGTATAGCTCATGCTCACAACCCTTATTTACCGCAGCCATATCTGCGATAACGTTTCCTTTAGCGTGCTGGAGGAGATGGTCGCTGCGGCGAATCTCAAAAACGGTGAGGCGGATATCACCGGGATTCTGCTGTTCAACGGCACCCACTTTTTCCAGTTGCTTGAAGGCCCTGAGGAGAGTGTTTCTGCTATCTACCAGCATATTTGTAATGATAAGCGGCATTACAACCTGGTGGAGTTGTTGCGTGATTACGCGCCTTTGCGGCGATTTGGTAAGTCAGGGATGGAACTCTTTGATTTACGTGAATATGACAGAGAGGAAGTCCTGCAGCATGTGCTTGATAAAGGCACCTCACGATATCAACTGACCTATGAAGATCGCGCCCTTCAGTTCTTTCGCACGTTCGTTGAGGATCTGGAAAAAGAGAACTATTTTGAGATTCCGCCGGGGGATGCCTGGGAATTCGTGACTGACGAAAGCGATGCTATCTCGCAAACGCTGCCCCCTGACCGCGAGGCCGGCTGCTATTTCGCATTTCAACCCATTATCGATCCGTTCGCACGGCAAGTTGTTTCAGTGGAAGCCTTGATCCGCACCCCTGAGGGGCACGCGCCGCAAGCCTGGTTCGAGGGGCTTCGCAGTGATGAAATCTATGAGGCCGATCTGAAAAGTAAAAAAGTGGCGTTTGCCATGGCGGCGGCCTTAAATCTGGGGGCACAGACCCTCTCCGTGAACCTGCTGCCCATGACGCTGGTGAATGTTCCCGGTGCGGTTAATTTTCTTCTGGATGCCATTAAAGCCCATGATCTGGTGCCTGAACAGGTCATTGTTGAGTTCACCGAAAATGAAGTTATTTCCCGTCTGGATGAGTTCACGAATGCCGTCAGGTTATTGAAAGCAGCCGGATTTCGTGTGGCCATCGATCATTTTGGCGCCGGATTCGCGGGTCTGCTCTTACTGGCGCAATTTCAGCCAGAGAGGATCAAAATTAACCGCGACCTGATCAAAGATGTCCATAAAAGCGGCCCCCGGCAGGCCATTATCCAGGCCATCATCAAATGCTGTGTTTCTCTGGAAATCATGGTCTCGGTCGTGGGGGTGGAGAAGCCGGAAGAATGGATGTGGCTTGAGTCGGCGGGTATCTCTCAATTTCAGGGGTATCTGTTTGCCCCTCCGGCGCCTGGCGCTATTCCTGCCGTTGCATGGCCGGAAAAAAAGGGTGGTCTGTAACCTCCTCCTGTCGTGACCTGTTAATTTTCCCCTACCGCACTCTGGCACTGGCGGTAGGGGAGAGCCTGCTTTTACCCTCTCCGCACGAGCGGCGGTGAAATAAAATCCATTTTTGCACATGGCCCGTTTCCGGTTATGCTTGCTCATAAGCACTTTCTGGCTTGTACAAGTTATGAAAATTGTACAACCTGTACAGAAGCATGAATTTTGAAGAGTAACGTATTGGGTTTGAGTTGAGGGAAGCAATGACCTTTTACAGCATTGGCGATGTCGCAGAACGATGTGGAATAAATCCTGTCACGCTCAGGGCGTGGCAGCGCCGCTATGGATTGTTGAAACCTCAGCGTAGTGAAGGGGGGCATCGACAATTTGACGAGGAAGATATCCAACGGATTGAGGAAATTAAACGATGGATTGAAAGTGGCGTTCCGGTCGGTAAAGTCAAAGCGCTTCTGGAAGAGAAAAAAGTGGATTCCCATGATGGATGGGAATCGCTTCAGGAAGAGGTCATGTCCGTATTACGGCAGGTCCGTCCTGCGAAACTACGTGCCCTGATTATGAGTCTGGGACGGGAGCATACCGCCGATATTCTTATCGATCATGTATTTGTCCCCGTTCGCCAACGACTTTCTCTCGATCAAAGTACCGCCCGCGCCATGTGTAGTCTACTGGATGGCGTATTAATTGATTATGCCGTCTTATGCCTGACTCGTGCCCGCAAAAAGATGGGGAAAGACGCGTTGTTTATTAGCTGGGGCAGCGACGATCGCACCCGGATGTGGCTGGAAGCATGGCGTTTGTCACAGCACGACTGGAATATTGATGTTCTCGCGGAGCCACTGGAAACGGTTCGTCCGGAGCTTTTTCCTGGCCTGCATATTTTTGTGTGGACCGGTAAAGCGTTATCGCGTCATCAACAAGAACAGTTTACCCACTGGCGGGAACAGGGATTTGCCATCGCTTTGCATGGGGCATAAGGTCAAAATGTAACGCGCACTCTCTTCTGTGTCCTCTGCAGAAGGTGAGCAGCGCAGTTCCATTCGTTCTCCGTTATTTTCCTGCCCTTGCTCAGTAACCGCTGAGTAATAATCCTTTGAATATATTCGCTCCTCGCACATATCCCACAGACATGATTTTCCTCCGCTCACGGCCCCTTTTCATATTTCATCCCTTCGATGACCATATTAAGAATCCCCTGAATATTATTTTGCTGAAAACGTACCGGCTATAATAATAATGCAAGACATTATTTATGCCGAGAATGAAAGGAGGTGGGTTTGGTAAAAACCATTGAAAAACATGAACCAGGTTATATTGCGATCGGTGAAGCCGTGCTAGCCCATATCGCCAGTAATAAGGAAATATCACGTGAGTCACTAATGCTGATGTTAACGCAACACGCTGAGGAGGTGACGAATGAATACCAACTATCTCAAATTTGGCTGGGGCACTCATTACTTAAAAACGCCAGCCATGGCCATACCACTCACTGAAAATTAATATTCAGTAACGTGCCAATGCCGCTTAAACCGGCTTTCAGCCAGCCTCGATAACAGGCTAAGCATCCTTTTATTTGTCTTGTCATTTATCGGGTGGCTACTCGCGCTTTGATTTTATTCATACACCGCGCTCAGCCTCGCGAAGGGCACAGAGAGGAGAAACTATGCCTTTATTTATCCGATTGATAAGCGTTGTCCGATCGTTCTGATTACTGACGGAACGTCGGCGGCAGAATATCTCTATTTCTGCTGGCTATAACAAAGCAGCGCTTTAGCGCTTTTTCTTATTTGTACAAATGTTTATTTCTGTAACAAACAGGAGGTTTTTACCATTATATGACTAAACAATCCGGTAATGAAATTTTAACCCGGGATGAACTGATTCGTGAAGCGATAGGCTTCGCAGCAGCATATTTAATTAAGAATAATTTACCCGTGACGACACGCGGGTTAAGTCAGACTCTCCTTATGGAAGAAGAGAGAACGGATATTGCAGAACGTAAAGCAATTTATCAGGAAGCCAGGAAAATGGTTTTGCGTAAAATGCAGTAAATAAATATATCAGGCTGCACGTAATGGTGACTTTGGCAGCCTGATATAAAAATCATGAGGAGGAGATGATGACTGTAAAAACAGCCGACAAAGCCACAGAAATTCTTATTAGTGAGGCGTTGGTTCATTTACTTGAGTGTGGTGCGGAAATCACGCATGACACACTAATTCACACTCTGGATGATAAACGGGTAAATGTAACTGACCGGAACTTGCGAATGCGCTATTCCCGGGCGATTGATGAAGTGCGGATGCACCAGCGCTTTTCGCCCCAACAGCGCAGTGGAATTGGCCACCGCAGCTATCAGATTCATTAAACCGCACCGAAGGTGAATAATCACCTTCGATTTTTATACTTGTAGTTTCAGTAAATTATTTCCCTTTAATATTACTGAGTTAAGTAAAGCCTGACATTCATTACATTATGAGATAGATTGTTTTTTAGCGGATCATGCTTTTAATCTCACATCCCCTGGGCAGTTATTTTTGCTAACAGGATCAGATATCCTTTCAATTAGGTGCTGCTAATGCCACAATGCCCGCCATGCTTATTGTTTAGCAGCGTTAATTGGTTACTGGCCGTAAGGTATTTTCCTGAATGCATAAGCAAGGTGAAATATGAATAATTCACGCAGTGACGGCCCGCAGGAGACGGAGGGCGCCTCGGGTAATGAGAAGCTAAGTCTGGAGCAGACATTAGGCGCCATCGTTATCCAAATGTTACGTGAAGGGCGGTATATTACTCGCCATAGTCTCTGCATTGCCGTCGCTGGATGTATTGAAAAAAATACTCGTACCGAGCTTGAAGCGCATTATGCTGATATCTTGCGAGTATTACTCCGTCGCGAGACTGAGTAATTAACTGCGGCTACCGTCATCGCTCATTCGCATGAAATGCATTCTGGAGTCAGCATGATTAAAGATGTAAAAGAGAGTCTGGTCGAACTGGTCATGGGTGATGCCATTCTCGAATTGCTTGAAGCGGATGCGCCCATTTCACATGGGGCGCTCATCGCACAACTCGCCCGTAATCTTGAACAGGAACAGCGCGAATCACGGCGGGAAGCCATTCTGGCGGCGATTAATGAGATACAGGAAAGTATCAAACTTATTGATCGTACCGAAGAAAAAAGGACCCGCTGGAATCAACAAACCGTTAAAAATAGAAAATTGCTGCAATTGAATATTGCTTCACAAGGCGTCGGTGATAAAAAACATTAAATATTAAAAGATTATGCGTTTTCTCTGCTTTCGCTGAAGACCATCCCTCGCCGATAAAAATGTCCGGGCGGAGGAGATGTATTTCTCTTTTCAAAGAGCGATTGCCAGTACCACTCTTTTCAAAGATCGTCCGGCGTTCGACTGACCACCATTTCCAGAGCACTCCGGTACATCCTTGTTTTTTCGGGGTCGCTCTCCTCTTCAAGGTGACGAATGATTGCCAGAATCACCGCTTTGTTACTGACTGGTAAATTTAACGAAGCCAGCTTCTCTTCAACGGTTTTTATAAAAGCCAGCTCGACGCTGAAAACAGGCAGGCGAATGGTTTGTGACGTGTTAAGGAACTGTGTTGCCGGGTGAAGGGCCATAGGCGCTCTTTTCCTTTTTGCTGCATGCGTGGTAAATCAGAAAAATCCCCTTATTCTGAAAATCTAGGCTGCTTTTGGCAAATTGCATAGTCCGGCAGCATTTTCCGCCTATAGCGTGCGAATTAATAAATTCACCTTCAGGATAAGAGTCTGTATTATACGTTTCATATATGATTCGTATAAGGTGAAGTATGGGTATCGTTAAAATCTCGGATTTGATGCACGAAAACCTGCGTCTGGCCAGCAATGCGCTGAGTCGTTCGATCAATGCCCAGGCTGAGCACTGGCTGAAAATCGGCATGCTCTCCGAGCTGTATCCCCATTTGACGCATCAGGAGCTTACCCGTCTGTTAGTTCGGGCAGAGCTTAAGGGCGGCGTGGATATCCATAGGCTGGTTGACGATGAGTCGTTGTCATTACACATGGAGCATGAAGCCAGATGACGAACATCAAATTGCACTCTCCGCAAGAGATTGAAATGGCCCGGGCAGCGGGCCACGCTGCGGCCAACGTTCTGGAAATGATCAAGCCCCACGTTCGCGCGGGTGTGACCACCGATGAGATCGACACGCTGTGTCACGATTTCATTCGCCATGAGTTAAAGGTGATTCCGGCGAACATAGGTTACAACGGCTATACCCGTACCGTTTGCACGTCGGTCAATCATGTGGTGTGTCACGGCATCCCGTCGGAGAAACGCCTTAAGGATGGCGACATCATCAATATTGACGTGGCGATCATCAAAGACGGATGGTACGGCGATACCAGCCGTATGTATTTTGTTGGTGAACCCTCTGTACGCGCCAGAAGACTCACCACCATCACCTATGAATCGATGGTCGCCGGTATTAAAGCTGTGCGTCCCGGCGCGACACTTGGCGATATCGGCGCGGCTATTCAGCAGGTGGCGGAGTCCGCTGGTTTTTCGGTGGTGAAAGAGTACTGCGGGCATGGCGTGGGGCAGGAATATCACGCAGAACCGCAGATCCTGCACTATGGCCGTCCGGGCACCGGGCTGGTGCTGAAAAAAGGGATGATTTTTACCATTGAGCCGATGCTCAACGCCGGTAAAGCCGCCACGAGCGTGCTGTCTGACGGCTGGACGGTTGTCACCAAAGACCGTTCACTCTCGGCGCAGTGGGAGCATATGGTAGCGGTCACCGATACCGGTTTCGATTTACTGACACCCTGGCCGGACCCTTCACCTGAGTATTCAGGGCTTTAATTTCCCTCTTCTTGATTCAGGCGGGTCAGACACGCGTTGACCCGCCTGCCTGGCCACGTCTTTGTACTCTTGCTGCCGCGAAAAAGATGCCGCTGACGGTACGCTTTAATTCCTCTGCTTCCATCACAAATTCCTTCGGGTATTACTGCGACAATCGCCCGGTGTCATGCCAAAGATTTGCTTTTACTCTGCGCACATCTTATTTCCAACGCCTTTTTCTGCCTGTACGCAAAATAAAACCCAATCTTTCTCTTAAATTTATGGAGTCTTCTATGACATTTTCATTCTCTATTCCGCGCAGTATTATTTGTGGTGAAAACGCATTAGACCATCTGGCAACCCTTAAAGGGAAAAAAGCCGCGCTGGTAACGGGCGGCAGCTCAATGAAACGCTTTGGCTTTCTGGACAGGGCCATCAGCGAGCTGAATAAAGCCGGGATGGAATGCACCGTCATTGATAATGTCGAACCCAACCCGTCTGTCGAAACGGTCTGGCGTGGGGCGAAAGCGATGCTGGCGTTTGAACCAGACTGGATTGTAGCGATTGGCGGCGGTTCCGCGCTGGATGCGGCAAAAGTGATGTGGTGTTTCTACGAACATCCGCACCTGACGTTTGAAGACATCATTCCCGTGGGCTCAATGCCCGCATTGCGTAATAAAGCCCGTTTCGTCGCCATTCCGTCCACCAGCGGCAGCGCCTCTGAAATCACCGCGTTCTCGGTCATCACCGATACGGCGCATCACATCAAATACCCGATTGTGGCGGCAGATCTGGTCCCTGATATTGCCATTCTGGACCCGACCATTCCGGCAAAAATGCCGCCGCATGTCACCGTGCATACCGGGATGGATGTCCTGACGCACGCGCTTGAGGCGTATGTCTCCACCGCGGCCAACTCTTTTACCGATCCCTACGCGGTAGAAGCTATTCGCCTGGTGTTTGAATATCTGGAAATCGCTTATCTGTCGCCGAATGACCTGAATGCGCGTATGCATATGCATAATGCCTCGGCGCTGGCGGGCATTGCATTTACTAATGCCTCTCTGGGACTGGTGCATTCTATGGCGCATAAGATTGGCGGGGAGTTTGGTATTACGCATGGCCTGGCGAACGCGATTATGCTGCCATATATCATTCAATATAATTCTATCTACACCAATAAATACCAGAAGCTGGAGAAAGCGCTGGGTATTGGCAATCTGATCACCGCCATTAAAGACCTGAATAAGCGTCTGAATATACCCGAGACCCTTGGGCAATGTGGCGAGGTTGAAATTAAAGAGGCCGCCTTTATGCAGGTACTCGACCGCATGAGTCATAACGCGGTGGATGATCCATGCACCCTGACCAATCCCAATCAGCCAACGGTACAGGATGTGAAAACATTATATTCAAGTGCCTATTACGGCGCCTGATATTCATGGTGACAAAGAACAAAAGCGTATGGCGACATACGCTTTTTTTTTGCCCTGTATCCTTCCCGATAAGCGAGCATAAATGCCACCGCAGTGCCGGGAACCCTTGCTCCGCTAAAAATGCCTCAGCGCGTAAGAAAACAGCCACTGACATATCATGACAACGTGCTAATTTTAAAACGGTTCATTCACGCGCGGTTTATGTTGTAAACGCAGGTATGGAGATAACGATGTTTTTTATCTGGATGCTGTTGCCGGCACTCTACATTGGTTCTCGTTTTATCTGGTGGCTTCCACTGTCCCCTGTGCTGCGCCTTGGCCTGTTTCTTGTGCTGGTGGGCATTTGTGAGTTCCGCTTTTTTAGCCGCTGGCTGTGGGGTGGCTCATTTTCCCCTGAGTGGCCGCGTCTGGTAGTGATGCTGGCTGGCGGATTGTTTGGCGCCGTGGTGCTGTTCGCCAGTTTCCTGCTTCTGCGCGATGTTCTCGCTCTACTGGTCGGGCTGCTGACCGGTAAAACGCTCCCTGCATTGCCCATCATGTTGCCGCTGCTCGTACTGTCTGTAGTGCTGGCGGTTATCGGCGTCTGGCAGGCAACACGGATACCCCATGTTCGTACTGTCCATGTTGAGATCCCTGGTCTGCCCCCTGCTTTTGACGGCTACCGGCTGGTACAACTGGCCGATATTCATGCCACGCGCCTGTTGCCCCGCAAATGGGTACAACAAATTGTCGCCAAAACCAACGCCCTGCAACCGGATCTCATTGCCTTGACCGGCGATATGTCAGACGGCGCCGTGGAGGATCGCCTGCCGGATGTCGAGCCGCTGACACAACTGCGAGCGGCGGATGGCGTCTATGCGATTACGGGCAACCATGAATACTACTTTGACTACGCAAGCTGGGCGCCAGCCTGGCAGAAGCTGAGCATTCCTTTTTTGACTAATCAGCATGTGCGTATTGCACGCGGTGACGACTCATTTGTGCTGGCAGGTGTACCGGATATAGCGGCGAGAAATTACGGTTTTGCAGGACCGGACCTGAAACGCGCGCTGGAAGGTACTCGTCCCAATGATACCGTTATCCTGCTCGATCACAGACCGGGTACCGCGGATGATAACGCCGCGGCAGGTGTGAAGTTGCAGCTATCCGGTCATACCCACGGTGGGATGGTGCTGGGTCTGGACCAACTGGTGAAGCCCCTTAACAACGGTTATATATCCGGCCGTTATTCGGTGGGGCCGATGACGCTCTACGTCAGCAATGGCGCCGGGCTGTGGAACGGGTTTCCGCTGCGGCTGGGCCGCCCTTCTGAAATCACCGAGCTTATTCTGCACCCAACGACATCCGCGGCGCGTTGAAGTGGAGACAGTCGCCTGGTGGCGGCTGTTCAGGCTGGCGCTGTTCGCCAGCGCGGCCGGGGTTGGGTGCGACGGATAACCGAGGAGCATCGTCAGGTCTATTCCATAACCAACGATGCACTCCTGGTGGCGGCTTGCCGTTATCACTTTTGATAACGTTTGAGTGGGTTATCCCTTTTTTGCCCGCAGTGCGGCAACTGCCTGCACGCATTGCTCAACCACGTCTTCGACCTCATGGTTGATATCGATGCGCATGATATCATTCTCTTCCTGTTCCGGGCGTTCCAGCGCAGCGAACTGACTTTTGAGTAACTCTACCGGCATAAAATGCCCCTGCCGTTTCGCCATTCTCGCCAGAATGGTTTCATAATCGCCATCCAGCCACAGAAAATGCACATTCGGACTGCCTTTGCGCAGAATATCCCGGTAGCGTTTTTTTAATGCTGAACAAACAATTAAACCTGTTTCATTCTTTTTATACAGACTGTAAGAGGCATCATTTAATCGTTCCAGCCATGGCAATCTGTCTTCATCGGTTAAAGGAATGCTGGCAGACATTTTATCGATATTCTTTGCCGGATGAAGATCGTCCCCATCAATAAATTTCGCACCAAGTTTGGCGGCGGCTTTAGCGCCAATCAATGATTTTCCGCTGCCCGATACCCCCATCAAAATATAACTCTCACCGCCCATTTAATTACTCCTGTTTCATTTTGATGACGCGGATATTACCGTGCAAATAGCAATGCGCTTATGTTTTTCTGCACCTGAAAAGCAGAATTATAAAGCGCGTCACGTTATGCGTAACATTGCAGTGTAACAATTTTTGAGCGTGACATGCATCACAATTCAGCGCAGACAAAACCGTTTAAATGCCCACCAGGCCACGTCCTGACCAGAGAGGAAACATGAAGATTAAAACTCAATCCTGCGTTGTAGCGGGAAAGCAAACTGTTGACGTTACCGACCAGGAAATTGAATGGAATAATAAAGGTACATTGGTACAAATAACCCGCGGGGGGATTTGTGGATCCGATTTACATTATTATCAGGAAGGCAAGGTAGGTAATTTTTCCGTTAAAGCACCGATGGTATTAGGCCACGAAGTCATTGGTAAAGTTGTTCATTCAGATTCAGAGAAATTACATGAAGGACAAACTGTTGCAGTAAATCCATCAAAACCTTGTGGTCATTGTAAATACTGCCTGGCGAAAGAAGAAAACCAGTGTACTGAAATGCGTTTCTTTGGCAGCGCGATGTATTTTCCACATGTCGATGGCGGGTTTACCCGTTTTAAAGTGGTGGATACTGCGCAATGTATTCCTTTCTCCAGTAATGCCGATGCCAAAACCATGGCTTTTGCCGAACCGCTGGCGGTAGCTATTCACGCTGCCCATCAGGCCGGTGATTTACAAGGCAAACGTGTCTTTATCTCTGGCGTAGGCCCGATTGGCTGCCTGATTGTCAGCGCGGTGAAAACCCTGGGCGCGGCAGAAATTGTGTGCGCGGATATCAGCTCTCGCTCGCTTGAACTGGCGCAAAAAATGGGGGCCGACACGCTACTCGACCCGCGTAGCGCTGACCTGACGCCGTGGAAAGCGGAAAAAGGTTATTTCGATGTCAGCTTCGAAGTATCGGGCAACCCGACATCCATTACCACCTGTCTGGAAGTGACGCGCGCCAGAGGGGCGATGGTTCAGGTAGGGATGGGCGGCGCGGTGGCGGATTTCCCGATGATGATGCTGATTGCCAAAGAAATCGCCCTGAAAGGTTCCTTCCGTTTCACCACTGAATTCAATACCGCTGTCTCCTGGCTGGCGAATGGCGTGGTGGATCCGCTGCCGTTATTGAGTGGCGAATACCCCTTCACCGAACTGGAGCAGGCACTCAAATTCGCCGGCGATAAAACCCAGGCTGCCAAAGTTCAACTCGTTTTTTAATGCATCGTGATAAGGAATAAGACCATGAACGACCTTTTTTCACTGGCGGGCAAGAATGTCCTGATTACCGGTTCTGCACAGGGTATTGGTTATTTATTAGCAACGGGCCTCGGGAAATACGGCGCACAAATTATCGTTAACGATATTAATCAGGAACGTGCTGATGCCGCTGTTGAGAAGCTGCGTGCGGCAGATATTCGCGCCGTGGCCGCGCCATTTAACGTAACCAAAAAAGCTGAAATTGATGCCGCTATTGCGCGCATTGAGGAGCAAACCGGGCCGATTGATGTCCTGGTCAATAATGCCGGTATCCAGCGCCGCCATCCGTTTAATGACTTCCCGGAACAAGAGTGGAATGACGTGATCGCGGTTAACCAGACGGCGGTTTTCCTGGTATCGCAAGCGGTGACACGTCGTATGGTTGAACGCCAGGCCGGGAAAGTGATCAACATCTGCTCCATGCAAAGTGAGCTGGGGCGCGACACCATCACACCGTACGCCGCGTCTAAAGGTGCGGTCAAAATGCTGACCCGCGGCATGTGCGTTGAACTGGCACGGCATAACATTCAGGTGAATGGGATTGCGCCGGGTTATTTCAAAACCGAGATGACCAAAGCGCTGGTCGAAGATGAAGCGTTCACCGGCTGGCTCTGCAAACGTACTCCTGCGGCACGCTGGGGCAACCCGGAAGAGCTGATTGGCGCAGCGGTGTTCCTCTCCTCTAAAGCCTCTGATTTTGTTAACGGTCATCTTCTGTTTGTTGACGGCGGCATGCTGGTCGCAGTGTGACTCGTTAGCACTAAAACGCAGCGCTTCGGCGCTGCTGGTTCGGCACATAACAAGAGACAAGATTATGCCATTACTGATTATCGCGGCAGGTGTAGCGCTGCTGCTGGTCTTAATGATTGGTTTTAAAGTGAATGGGTTTATCGCCCTGGTGCTGGTTGCCGCCGTTGTCGGGTTTGCCGAAGGTATGGATGCGCAGGCTGTGTTGCATTCCATTCAGGGAGGCATCGGCGGAACCTTAGGCGGCCTGGCGATGATTCTCGGCTTTGGCGCCATGCTGGGGAAGTTGATTTCCGACACCGGGGCCGCCCAGCGTATCGCCACTACGCTGATTGCGACATTCGGTAAAGAGCGGGTGCAATGGGCGCTGGTCATTACCGGTCTGGTCGTGGGGCTGGCGATGTTCTTTGAAGTGGGTTTTGTCCTGCTGTTGCCGCTGGTATTTACCGTGGTGGCGTCGTCTGGTCTGCCGCTGCTCTACGTCGGAGTCCCGATGGTGACCGCGCTGTCCGTGACCCACTGTTTTCTGCCGCCGCATCCGGGGCCGACTGCTATCGCCACCATTTTTGAAGCCAATCTGGGTACCACCCTGCTGTATGGCATGATCATTACCATTCCGACGGTTATTGTCGCCGGGCCGCTGTTTTCGAAACTGCTGACGCGTTTTGAAAAAGCGCCGCCGGAGGGGTTATTCAACCCGCATATCTTTGCCGATCATGAAATGCCGGGCTTCTGGAACAGTATTTTCGCGGCGGTGATGCCCGTGATCCTGATGGCGATTGCGGCAGTTTGTGAAATTACCCTGCCAAAAGGCAACAGCGCGCGTGTTTTCTTTGAGTTTGTCGGTAACCCGGCGGTGGCCCTGTTTATCGCTATCGTGATCGCTATTTTCACTCTCGGATTGCGCAATGGGCGTAATCTCGAAAACGTGATGGAGATGGTGGGCGCCTCCATCGGCGCTATCGCAATGATTGTCTTCATTATTGCGGGCGGTGGGGCGTTCAAACAGGTACTGGTCGATAGCGGGGTAGGCAAATACATCTCACAATTAATGACCGGCACGACCCTTTCGCCGCTGCTGATGTGCTGGACCGTTGCCGCCGTATTGCGTATTGCGCTGGGGTCTGCCACCGTGGCAGCCATTACGACCGCGGGTGTCGTACTGCCGATAATTAATGTTACCCATGCCGATCCGGCGCTGATGGTGCTGGCAACCGGGGCGGGCAGCGTCATTGCGTCACACGTCAACGATCCGGGATTCTGGCTGTTCAAAGGCTACTTTAATCTCAGCGTTGGTGAGACACTGCGTACCTGGACGGTCATGGAAACGCTGATTTCGTTTATGGGCTTACTGGGTGTGCTGACACTTAACGCCATCCTCCATTAACTTCATTTTCCGCAATGACGGCATCCCCTGGAGGAAGTGGATAACCCGCTTCCCCCAGGGAGGGAGAGACGATGAGAAATCACAGAATTTCACTGCAGGATATCGCCACGCTGGCGGGGGTTACCAAAATGACCGTCAGCAGGTATATCCGCTCGCCTAAAACCGTAGCGAAGGCAACAGGCGAGCGCATCGCCATGATCATGGAAGAGATCAACTATGTACCCAACCGCGCGCCCGGCATGTTGCTCAACGCGCAAAGCTATACGCTTGGCGTGCTGATCCCCTCTTTCCAGAATCAACTGTTTGCTGACATTCTCGCGGGCATTGAGTCTATAACATCTGACCATAATTATCAGACACTTATCGCTAATTATAATTACAACAAAGAGTCCGAAGAAGAGTCGGTAATTAATCTGCTTTCCTACAATATCGACGGCATTATCCTCTCTGAAAAGCACCATACCGTTCGCACCGTTAAGTTTCTGCGCTCCGCCAAAATCCCCATTGTGGAGCTGATGGATGTGCAGGGCGCCAAAATGGATATGGAGGTGGGGTTTGATAATCGCCAGGCCGCCTTTGATATGGTGAGCACCATGCTGGCTAAGCGGCAGCGGCGCAAAATTATCTATCTGGGCTCGAAAGACGATATGCGTGATGAGCAGCGTTTTTGTGGTTATTGCGATGCCATGAATCAGCATCAACTGGAGGCTTACCGTATCAATCCCCGCGCGAGTTCGTCTATCTATCTCGGGTCGCAGCTCATGGCTGAAGCCTTTAAATCCCACCCGGATCTTGATGGTGTTTTTTGTACAAATGACGATATTGCGATGGGCGCGCTGTTTTACTGCCGCGAACACGATCTTGCTGTTCCGGAACGCATTTCCATCGCCGGCTTTCATGGCCTGGAAATGGGCAAACAGATGATTCCGAGCCTGGCGAGTGTGATCACGCCGCGTTTTGATATCGGAAGAATGGCGGCGCAGATGTTACTGAATAAATTAAAAAATGACGCGCTCAATCACAACACTGTCGATTTGGGTTATCAAATTTATCAGGGAAAAACCCTCTGACGCCTTCCTGCATCCTCTGGCATTGCCCACTTCCGGATAAAAAAATTTCATCAAAATTACGGTGAAGTGTTAAGTGGTTTTTACCGATATATGAAGCATGAGTTAATTGGGTTATTTGCCACGGGGCGATTGCCTGAGCGGGGAAACATGAGCACACGTAAAAAACTCACAGCCAGAACACTCATGCTGGCGTCTATTTTTGTCACTATCACCACCGGGTTCCTGGTCACCATTGGCCTGTTGCTCTGGCAATCTATGGGCCAGCAGGAAGCGGTCGCCAAAAGACATCTCCAGCAAATTGCGCTCACTGAATCATTACGTGTTCAGCAACAGCTAGACTCGGCACTGAATGCCGCGCGTGATTTGGGCAACAGCGCATGGGCATTACATCAGGCCGGGTTAACAGAACGGCGTGGCCTGGACCAGCTATTGACCGATTATCTGCATCAGCATCCTGATTTCCTGTCGATGTCACTGGCCTTTGAAGCCAATACATTTGACGGTAAAGATGCGGAGTTTGCGGGGAAAGCGGATCAGGATCCGGCAGGCCGCTACGCGCGCTATGCTGACCGTGATAACAGCGGTAACCCGGCGCTGCACAACCTGGTGGATTATGAAACGCCGGGCAGCGGCGACTACTACCTTTTGCCGCGTCAGCGCCAGAAAGAGGTGATTATCGAGCCGTATATCTACCCCTATAACGGTGTGGATGTGATGCTGACCTCCATCGCGGCACCGATTATCCGCGACGGTAAGTTTCAGGGCTCTGTGACCTCGGATTTCTCGCTGGACACGCTGCAAAAAATGATCGGCGCGATCAAGCCGTGGGAAGGCACGGGCTATGCGCTGTTGCTCTCGGCGGATAACAAAGTGGTTTCCAGCCCTGATAAGGCGGCAACGGGTAAACCCTGGACGGGGACGATCGGCGGGGAAGCGGTGATACGCACCGACAATGCCCTGTTAAAAGAACCGGCATTTGTCACCTGGCGCACCATCGACATTGGTAACAGCCAGACGCCGTGGAAGCTGGCAATAGTCACGCCCGTCAGCGTCGTGATGGCCGAAGCGTGGCACTACCTGCGTAACGCCATCCTTCTGATGATCCTCAGCATTATCATTGTCAGCGTGGTGGTGGCGATGGTGTTCACCCGCAAGGTTGCGCGCCCGGTAGGCGGCGAGCCGACGGAGGCCTCAGAGATTGCGCTGTCCGTAGCTCAGGGGGATTTGAGCCATCAGATTTCTGTGCGTAACGGCGATAACAGCAGCATCTTTTATGCCCTGCATACCATGCAAGCCCAGCTCCGGCGTATCGTTGGCAGCATTAACGATGCCAGCCATTCTGTGCGGGCGGGAAGCAGTGAAATTGCAGCGGGTAACCTCGATCTGGCCTCCCGAACCGAAGAGCAGGCCGCAGCGATTGTGCAGACGGCAGCGAGCATGGAGCAGATTTCCGTGACCGTGAAAAACAATGCCGAGAATGCGCATAAGGCAACATCGCTGACGCAGAATGCGGCGCAGATTGCCGGGCAGGGCGAATCGCTGGTGGCAGAAGTGGTCGATATCATCGGCAAGATTGATGAGAGCGCCGGCAAGATTGGCGATATTAACAGCATCATCGACAGCATTGCTTTTCAGACCAATATCCTGGCGCTGAACGCGGCCGTCGAAGCGGCCCGCGCTGGTGAGCAGGGCAAAGGCTTCGCGGTGGTGGCCGGTGAAGTACGCAACCTGGCACAGCGTAGCGCCAGTGCGGCCAGGGAGATTTCGGCGCTGATTGAGGAGTCATCCGGGCGCGTCAGTAAAGGGGTTACGCTGGTCAATGAAACAGGGGCAATGATGAAGCAAATCATTGCATCGGTTTCCAGTGTCCATCTGGTGATTGCCGAGATTGTGCAGGCGCTGGATGAGCAAACGAAAGGCGTGAGCCAGGTGAGCGAGGCGGTCAATCAGATGGATAGCGCCACCCAGCAGAATGCGTCACTGGTGCAGCAGATCTCCGCAGCCGCCATGTCGCTGGAGGAGCAGGCGAAGAACCTGGAAGAGACCCTGGCATTTTTCTCGGACGCGCGGCAGAGCTATTCGTAATGAGTGGGCTATGATTTCGTCCCCGGTGGCGCTACGCTAACCGGGGCTACGGCTGGTGCGGTTGGTAGCCCGGATAAGGCGTTTACGCCGCATCCGGGAAGAGTCCCCGGTGTCGCTGCGCTAACCGGGGCTACGGCTGGTGCGGTTGGTAGCCAGGATAAGGCGTTTACGCCGCATCCGGGAAGAGTCCCCGGTGTCGCTGCGCTCACCGGGGTTACGGCTGGTGCGGTTGGTAGCCCGGATAAGGCGTTTACGCCGCATCCGGGAAGAGTCCCCGGTGTCGCTGCACTAGCCGGGGCTACGACTGGTGCGGTTGGTAGCCCGGATAAGGCGCTTGCGCCGCATCCGGGAAGAGTCCCCGGTGTCGCTGCGCTAACCGGGGCTACGGCTGGTGCGGTTGGTAGCCCGGATAAGGCGCTTGCGCCGCATCCGGGAAGAGTCCCCGGTGTCGCTGCGCTAACCGGGGCTACGGCTGGTGCGGTTGGTAGCCCGGATAAGGCGCTTGCGCCGCCATCCGGGAAGAGTCCCCGGTGTCGCTGCGCTCACCGGGGCTACGACTGGTGCGGTTTGTAGCCCGGATAAGGCGTTTACGCCGCATCCGGGAAATAACCTTTCTGCACTTCATACATCCGCAATATAACGCCAGGGCATTTATACAGACTGCTTTCACCCCACTGACTCACCTACATAAAACCCCTATACTGCCAAAAAACATAAAAATTATTCATTTTTACGATGATACAGGCAGGATGACGGATGGAAACGGCGAGCTTTCTGGGGCAGCTTTCACAGCAGATGCTGTTGTCTGCGCCTTTATTTTCCTTAATTGCATTAGGGTATTGCCTGGGGCGTTTTGCGGGCTGGCCTGAATCGGCAAGCGGCGTATTTAATCGGTTTTGTTTCTCCGTTGCGCTGCCTTGCATGCTTTTTAAGGTCATGAGTAAGTTCTATCAAAGCCCGCCGGTTGATATGCGTCTGCTGATAGCCTATTTCGGCAGTTGCTTGTTGATATATATCGTTGGGCGCATTGTCGCTAACCGTATTTTTGGCCTGGATGCGATCTCCGCATCGGTATTTGGCCTGGGCGGTATCTTTTCGAATAATGTCATGTTAGGCATTCCTGTTGCGGTTATTCTGCTGGGGCAGGCAAGCCTTGCCTCGGTTGCGCTGGTGCTGGTGTTCAATAGCCTGATTTTGTGGACGCTGGTCACCGTCTCGGTAGAGTGGGCCCAGAGCGGCAGTTTTTCCTGGAAAGGTATCGGCAAAACCCTGGTCAATGTCCTGCGTAATCCGCTGATTATCGGCATCTTCTCGGGATTCGCCTGGAGTGCGACCCATCATCCCCTGCCACAATTTATTGATGGCCCGGTCTCGATGCTGGGACAGATTGCCGCGCCGCTCACGCTGGTGACGCTGGGCATGAGCCTCTCCCACTATAAAATCAGCCAGGGATGGCGGGAAAGCTCGGCCATTTGTCTGATTAAACTGCTGCTGATGCCGGGGCTGATTTGGGCGCTCGCTTACGCATTGCATCTGCCGCAGCAGGAGAGCCTGGTCGTGGTTTTACTGGGTTCAATGGCGGTGGGGATAAACGTTTATCTGATGGCGCAGAAATTCAATGTGCTGCAAGGGGCGACGGCAACCAGTATGCTGATTTCCACCCTGCTCTCGACCCTTACCACGCCACTATTAATGATCATGATGTCCCGTTTTTACCCGGCATGGCCATAGATGTTTCTCCAGCAGGGCAGCAGTATGCAGCCCTGCTGAAAACGCGTTATAGGATGTCGTCCACCACACCACCGTCAACGCGCAGCGCCGCGCCTGAGGTCGCTGACGCCTGGGTCGAACATATGTAGACCACCATGTTTGCCACTTCTTCAACCGTTGCCGCCCGCTGAATAACGGAGCTGGGACGGTTGGTCATCACGAACTCTTTCGCCAACGTTTCCAGTGATTTGCCGGTTCTTTCCACTTCATCCTGCATCATAGCGGCAAAGCCATCGGAAAGGGTCGGGCCTGGCAGCACGCTGTTGACCGTCACGCCACTTCCGGCGACAAATTTCGCCAGCCCGCGCGACAGTGAAAGTTGCGCCGTTTTGGTCACGCCATAATGAATCATATCGGCAGGAATATTGCGCGCCGACTCCGAGGAGATAAAAACCACGCGACCCCAGCCTTTTTTCACCATGGCCGGCAGCAGCGCGCGGGAAAGACGCACGCCTGACATCACGTTGGTTTGCCAGTAATTTTCCCAGGTCGCATCATCGGTAGCATAAAAATCCTGCGGCCCGTAAATCCCGGCATTATTGACCAGAATATCGGCATCCGTTGCCGCGCTTAATAAGGCTTCAACACCCTGCGCCGAACTCAGGTCGGCAATGGCGGTACGTACTTTTGCGCCCGGTACGCGCTCATTGAGCGCCCGGAGCGCTTTGTTCACCGACGACTCGCTGCGTCCGTTAAGGATCACTTCCGCGCCGCTTTCGGCAAGCCCCGTGGCAATGGCGAAACCAATGCCGCCCGTGGAAGCGGTGACCAGCGCTACTTTCCCACTCAGATCAATTTTCATTCTCTTCTCCTTCATTTTTATGTGAATGCGATGGAATAAGCGTAGCACTTAGCCTGAACAGCGACGTCGGGATGGTCATCTGGGTTACACAAAAGAATATGTTCACAATGAATGCCAATATTACTTAGCTTATATTTTGATATCGATATGAAAATAGAAGAAATAGAGATCATTGTTTTTAATTTTTATTTTTGTAGCATGGTGAGATAAAGCGAAATAATTCGCGTACACATGGAAATGCCAATGCTTGCGATAAAAACTCCGCAGACCTGGTTTCACCAGTCTGGTATTCGTCATGACGCAGGAAAATATATTGCGCCGCTTACCCGGCATATTTTGATAATTACCAGCGTAAAGGCCTGGGCGCAGGTCAACCCTGGGCTGGAAGAGAGCTTACGCGCCAGCGGTATCCGCTGGCAGACCGAGATCATGACCGGTTACTGTACCGAAGATAATGTTGCCCGTTATGTGCAGCGGGCAAAAAAGCTGGGGGTGCAGTTTATTGTCGGCGTCGGCGGCGGTCGCGTTCTGGATACGGCTAAAGCCGTGGCCGATACCCTTGAGGGCGGAGAATCCATCACTATTCCGACCCAGGCAGCCACCTGTGCGGCCTGGTCGCCTCTGGCGGTTTTCTATACGGATGAAGGCGCACAAATCAGTAGCCAGGCTTTACGCACGCTGCCGCGCCTGGTGCTGGTGGATAGCGAAGTGATTGCCCGTAGCGACGTGCGATATTTAAAAGCGGGTATCGTTGATGCGCTGGCAAAATGGTATGAATTTCGTCCCTATTTGCAGAAAAACCCCGATAACCTGGGGCTGCAATTAAAAGTGCAAAACGCGCGTCTGGCCGTCGATATTTATGAAAAATATGGGCAACAGGCCATTCACGATAATAAAGCCCAGGTGGTGTCAAATGCGCTGATCAATGTGATTGACGCCAATATTGCCGTGGCCGGTATGGCCAATAGCGTGCGCGGCGAAATTCCTACGCCTGGTGTGGCACATGCGATTCATAACCGCCTGACCCATGAACCGGCTTTGCGCCAGTGGTTGCATGGTGAACGTGTGGGATTCAGTCTGCTGGTGCAATCGATTCTGGAAAATGACAATAGCCAGCCAGACCCGGTATTACTGGCGCTGCTGCGTCAATATGACATGCCGTTAACCCTGGCGCCGCTGAAAGAGATCCGCCTGGCGGTCATCCAGGCGGTAGCGCGCAGTATTCCCTTCCCGCGTGATGCACTTGAGTATTTACCGTTCACGCTCGAACCGACGCGTATTGAACAGGCGCTGCGCCTTACAGAACAATATGTTTCAACCCGTGCGTATGCCCGTGATCTGGCGGGGTAGTCTCATCCGTGACGCACTGAAGGTGGCCGTGACGCACGCCGCGCTGGGCGATGACGCTATCAGCAAATTGCTGCACATCGCCCATTTTCCCTTTCAGGACGGCTATCTCCAGGCAGTCGTCATGGTTGATATGCACATGTAATGTGGCGACCGAGAGATCGTGATGGTGATGCTGTGTGGCGACAATGCGGCTCGCCAGATCGCGTTTTTCATGTTCATACACATATGACAGCACCGCATAGCCCTGCGTGTCCTGCTCGCATGCGGCTTGTTGGGTGAGCGCATCGCGCAAAATATCCCGCAGCGCTTCGGAGCGATTGTTATAGCCGCGGCGCTGGCTGAGATCGTCAAGGGTGGCAAGCAGGTCATCATCAAGCGTAACGGTTACACGTTGCATGGCAGCGCTCCTGAAATTCGGGGTTTGGGAAAGGCAGGCAGGACGGCCTGTTGCAGCGCTTGCCCGGCCAGAGAGGTAAAACGTAATGGGTGAGTGACGGCAATATCTTCGGTGATATGACCGTTCTCCATCACTACCACGCGCTGACAAAAGCGCTCCACCAGACGTAAATCGTGGGTGATAAACAGGCAGGCGATGCCCGAGTGCTGTTGCAGTTTTTTCAGCAGACGAATGATGCCTGCCTGCAAAACCAGATCCAGACTGGACACGGCCTCATCAAGGATAAGCAGCGTCGGACGCGTCGCCAACGCGCGGGCCAGGCAGACGCGCTGTAACTGCCCGCCGCTCAGTTGAGGCGGGCGCTGATCCAGCAGGCTGCTTTCCAGCTCCACATCGCGCATCAACTGTTCGATACGGGCGCACTGTTCCGTTTTGCTTAAGGTAAACAGATGGCGCAACGGTTCAGCGAGGATCTCACGCACCGTTTTACGCGGGTTGGCGGCGCTGATGGCGTCCTGAAAGACCAGTTGAATATCCCGGCGGAAATCCTTTTTCATTGCCCCGGACATTCTGGCAAGTGACGTTCCCTGCCAGATGATATCGCCGCTGACTGGTCTTTCCAGCCCAACCAGCAGGCGCGCCAGCGTGCTTTTGCCGCAGCCGCTACGTCCTAATAACGCCAGGCTTTCCCCGCTGTCGATCGAAAGGGAGATGTTCTCCAGCACCGGGTGAGTGTGATAGCGGTGGGAGACGTTAGAAATCGTCAGTAAATTCATTGGGTAAGCTCCATCCCGTACAGCGCAAGGTGTGCCGCCACCAGGTTGCGTGTCACAGGATGTTGTGGCGCGCTAAACAGCACATCGACACTGCCTTGCTCGACGATACGTCCAGCCTCCATCACCGCAACGTCATCAGCGAGTCGTGCCACCACGCCCATATCATGGGTGACCAGCAACATGCCGCAATGGCGGGTCTGTAAGAGACGTTCGAGCAGATCGAGAATTCTGGCTTGTGCCACGGCGTCGAGGTCGGTGGTTGGCTCATCGGCAACAATAAACGCCGCGTCGCTGAGCAGCGCCATGGCGATCATCATGCGCTGTAACATGCCGCCGCTCATCTCAAAAGGATAGAGTGTCAGTACCCGTTCCGGCGCATCCAGCCCAACGTCGGTCAGGGCGGCAATAAGCGTGGCGTCATCCGTCGGTTTGCCCAGCGCCAGGCAGGTTTCCCTGGCGTGCGCCGCCATGGTCCGCAGTGGATTAAAGGCGCTGCGCGGGTTTTGCATAATGGTCGCCACCTTCAGTCCGCGTAGCGCCTGTGGCGAGATCGGGTGACCATCCGCCAGCAGCGTACCCGCCGTTTGCCGTACACCCGCAGGCAATACGCCGAGCGCGGCAGCGCAGGTCAGCGATTTTCCGCTGCCGCTTCCGCCGACCAGCGCCAGCACGCGTCCGCGTTTAAGGGTGAGTGAGACGTCGTGGGTGAGAGGACGCTGCGCCTCAAGGGTGAAATTTCGCAGTTCAAGTTGTGCAGGCATCAGTGAGCGTGCTCCGTTTCCAGATGAGGATCGAGGCGATCACGCAGGGCATCGCCCACCATGTTAAAGGCCATCACGCTGATAAACAGCGCCAGCCCCGGCCACAACATTTGCAGCGGCTGCGTCCAGATATACTGACGGGCATCGTTAATCATCACTCCCCATTCGGCGGTGGGGGCGCTGACGCCCAGTCCCAGGAATGACATTCCCGCCACGTGCAGCATCATATGGCCGATATCCAGCGTCGCCAGCACCAGCAGCGAGGGCACCACGGCACCGGCCAGGTGGTCGATAAACACCTGCGTATAGCTCGCCCCGCTAAGACGGGCAGCCAGAATGTACTCGCGGCTACGCAGAGAAATCACCAGGCTGCGTACCATGCGCGCATACCAGGCCCAGTGGGAGAGCGCGATGGCGATGATCACGTTGGTCAGCCCGGTGCCGAGCACGCCGACCATAAAGAACGACAGGATCGAGGTGGGGAAGGTCATAAAGACATCCGCTACGCGCATAATGGCCTGATCGATGCGTCCTCCGGCCAGCCCGGCGCAGCCACCGAGCGTCAGCCCCAGAAACAACACCAGCAGGAGGCAGGCCATGACCGAGCCTAAGGAGACGCGGGTGGCGCTCATCAGACGGGCAAAAATATCGCGCCCAAGGTGGTCGGTCCCCAGCCAGTGTTCACTGCCTGGCGGCAACAGGCGAGCGGGCAGATTGATTGCCTGTGGGTCATAGGGCAGCCACCACTGGCAGGTCAGGGCGATGACCAGCAGCAGCGCCAGAATCAATACGGCAACGCGTACCGACCAGCGGGCAGAGCGCAGAAAATTCATGCGTGCGCTCCTTCATGATGACGAATTCGCGGGTCCAGCGCGGCACTGAGCACATCCACCAGCAGGTTACACAGGGCGAATACGATGACCATCACCAGCGTAAAGCACTGGATCACCGGATAGTCGCGGTTGAAGATGGCCGACACGGCATAGCGGCCTATGCCCGGCCAGGCGAAGATGCTTTCGATAATCATCGTACCGCCAATCAGTTCACCCACGTGCATGCCGAGCGCGGTGATCACTGGCAGCGAGGCGTTACGCAAAATATGCTGACGCTCGGTCTGTTTTTCACTCAGTCCACGCAGCCGCGCCCAGGTGACATGCCGCTGCCCGGCGGCTTCCAGCATACTGGCGCGTAACAGGCGAGCATTGATGGCGAGCGACATAAAGGCAATCGACACGGCGGGTAGCAGGATATGCTGCCAGCCGCCGTAGCCCATTGCCGGTAGCCATTGCAGATAAACCGAGAAGAACATCACCAGCAGAAAGGCCAGCCAGAAGTTAGGCATTGAGACGCCGAGAAAGGCAATCAGACGCACGATATAGTCCGGCAGGTTATTGCGGTGGCGCGCGGCCCAGATGCCCAGCGGTACAGAGGTCAGCAGAATCAGGATCAGTGCGACGCCCGCCAGTTGCAATGTCGCTGGCAGGAAGTGCAGGACATCATCCAGCACCGGGCGCTGGGTCGCATACGAGAGACCAAAATCGAGATGCAGCGCCTGCCATAACCAGTGCAAATACTGCTGCGGCAGTGGCTTATCCAGCCCCAGCATGATGCGCGTCGAGGCCACCATCTCCTGCGTGGGTGGCAGGTTCGACAGGCGCAGATAATCCAGCGCCGGGTCGCCCGCTCCCATGCGCAGCAGCAAGAAGATGACCACCGAGGCAGCGAAGATCATCGGGATAAGCAGCAGTAAACGGCGAATGACATAGCGCAGCATCAGGGTTTCACCGGGGTAATGTTTTCAAACGGGATATCGCTGGCGATAGGGGCGAAAGGAATCACGCCCAGCTCAGGCTTCGCCACCACCAGCGTAGAGACGTAGCTGATGGGCAGATAGACCGCCTCATCATGCAGGCGGGTCAGAATGTCGCGATAGAGGTGCTGACGGTCGGTTTCATCGCGTGTCGTCAGTACCTCGCCAATTTCTTTGTCAATTTGCGCTTTATCCGGCAGGCCAAGCTGCGCCTGATAATCCGCATGGGACGGGACGCGCATGGAGCTTAAGAAAGCGTGCGGGTCATAAGGCGCTCCCCAGGTACGGTTGAAAATCATGCCAAAACGACCGTCGCGCTGACGGGCGTAAATACTGCTCTCTTCCTCGCCCACAAGTGCCGTGTCCACGCCGATGTCGCGCAAATTGGCCTGGATAATTTCGGCCATCGATTTGCTCATTGCATCGGTGCCGATAAACGCCAGTTCGACATGCAGCGGCTGGCCCGCTTTTTCACGGATGGTTTTGCCGTCCGGCAGTTTCCAGCCGTCGGCGTCCAGCAGCGCACGGGCTTTTGCCGGGGAGTATTCACGCGCTTTCAGACCGATATCGGCGTATGGCACGGTGGGGGCGAAGAGCGTGTCGGCCACCTTCTGGGTGCCGTACAGCGTGCTATCAATCAGCGTCTTTTTATCGACCGCATAGTTGAGCGCTTCACGAACGGCCTGTTCGTTGGTGGGGGCTTTGGCGGAGTTCAGCGCCAGCATCACCGTTTCGACCGGGGCGGAAAGCTGGGTGCGTAACGCCGGGTTCTGACTGAAACGGGAGAAGGTGTCGAGCGGCAGTAGCCCTTCGTTGCCGTACAGCAGGTCGATATCGCCGGTTTCAAACGCCACCGCGCGACTGGTCGGGTCCGGGATCACTTTGATGGTGATTTTGCTTAATGCCGGTTTTTCGCCCCAGTAGTGTTCGTTACGCACCATGACGTCGTATTGATTCAGCTTTGATTCCTGCAACACCCACGGCCCGGTGCCAATGGGGGCCACGATGCCGTTCATGGTTTCGTGATTTTTGAACTGCGAGGGGGCGATAAAACGGAAGGGGCGGGGCAGGGAAAGCTCTTGCAGGAACGGGTAATAGGCGCTTTTCAGGGTAATTTGCAGTTCGCTGTCGCTGAGCGCTTTCACGTCGGTTATCTGGTTGGCGAGCTCAAGCCAGGCATGTCGCTGGCGGTTATCGAGCACCGCGCGGAAGTTCTCTACCGCCGCCTGGGCGTTAAATGGCTCACCGTTGGAGAAAGTCACGTCGCCGCGCAGGGTGAAAACCCAGGTTTTGCCATCTTCGGATGAGGTCCAGCTTTTTGCCAGCCAGGGCTTCACCGTGCCGTCGGCCTGATATTTCACCAGCGGCTCGTAGACCATGCTTTGGGCGAACATCTGGTTTGGCGTATAGAGGTGCGGATTAAGCGGTCCTGCGTTGACCGGCCACGCGGTGGTCAACTCCTGAGGGGATGAAGCCTGAGCAAAAAACGCAGTACAGGCCAGCAGTAACGCACTAAGAGAGCGAAAGGACGACATGGTTTTCCCTGAAAGTCTGCCACAAAAGGAGTATGACGATTTTATTGATTCATCATACGAATGCGGTGCGCGGGATCAAAAAAGGCATAAGAAGCGTGTGGAAATAGAAAAACGATCAAATCGAACTGGTCAGCGGAAGGCGGCGGTGGGTAGCATAGCGTCTTTCTCATGATGCGGAAAAAGCTATGTCATCCTTAACGGTGCTGGCGGCAGGCAGCCTGAAACGGGCACTTGTGCCCTTGTTTGAGCGTTTTAGCGCAGAGCAGGGGTGGGTGGTTGAGGCACATTTTGGTCCGGCCGGGTTATTGCGTGAACGGATTGAAGCCGGGGAGCCCTGCTCGTTGTTCGCTTCCGCCAACACGGCGCACCCGCAGGCGCTGCTGGCCGCCGGACGCGCCCGTGAGACACATCTCTTCGCCTGTAACCAACTGAACCTGACGGCCCGCCGCACGGCGCAGACCGAGGAGGATGACTGGCTCACCTTGTTGTCTAATCCGGCGCTTAAGCTGGGTACCTCAACGCCGGGTTGCGATCCGTCCGGCGATTATACCTGGCAACTGTTTGACGCTATTGAAAGTCTGCATCCAGGACTTGGGCAGGCGTTGAAACAACGGGCGCACAAACTGGTGGGGGGGCGCGATACGCTAACTGTTCCGCCTGGAGAGATCGCCAGCGCGTGGCTGATTCGCCAGGGGCTGGCAGATCTGTTTATTGGTTATAGTCATTATGCGATGGCGCTGGCCGGAGAGGCGGATTTGCGGGTGGTGGCGATCCCAGCGGTCTGCAATATCCGCTGCGACTATCAACTGGCGCTGCTGGATGACGCCCCGGCAACCCAGGCGCTGGCGCAGTATATGCTTGCCGCAGAAGGGCAGGCGTTTTTGCGCAACGCCGGATTTTTAGCGCCGGATGTGAAATAGCGGCGCGAGAACCGGACAGCCGTAATCGCCCACATCAAGTTTGCGCACCGGCAGCCCGTAGGCGCGCTGTAAGTTTTCTTCACTGAGCAGCACGTGGGTTTCCCCTGCCAGCCACTGTTGGTTGGGCAGTAATAACAGCGTGTGGCTGGCGACCTGGAGAGCATGGGTTGGATCGTGGGTAGTGAATATCACACTGCGCGCCTGGCGATGGGCCAGATCGCTGATCAGTTGCAGCACCACCCCCTGGTTGGCTAAATCCAGCGCTGAGCAGGGCTCATCAAGCAGAATATTGTGACTGCCACTCACCAGCGCCCGGGCAATCATCACCAGCTGCTGCTGCCCGCCGGAGAGATTACGAAACGGCGTCTGCGCCAGATGGCTGATATTGAGTTGGGCCAGCGCCTGTGCGACCCGTTCTTCATCGTCTTGCGATGGCACGGAAAATAACGCCACATGCCGTGCGCGGCCCATCAGTACCACTTCATGCACATTCCAGGTGAAGGCCGGGCGGAACGATTGCGGCACGATCCCGATGCCGCCTTCAATGGAAAAAGTGCCTGCCAGCGGCGGCAATACGCCGGTGAGCGTGTCCAGCAGGGTACTCTTTCCCAGCCCGTTGGCCCCCAGCACCGCCCAGATATCGCCGGACTTACAGCAGAAGCTGAGTGGTGAAAATAACGGCCGGTTATGGCCATAGAGCAGGTTATTGACGCTTAACGAGGCATGCATCACTGGCGGCTCCGGCGGCTGTTATGAATAAGCAATCCGGCGAAAACCGGGGCGCCCAGCAGCGCCGTGATAATGCCGATGGGGATTTCCGCCTGGGTAAGCGTGCGTGCCAGATCATCCACCACAATCATAAAACTTCCGCCAACCCAGAACGCGACGGGCAGCAGGCGACGGTGATCGGCGCCGACCAGCAGCCTTGCCAGATGCGGAATCACCAGCCCAACCCAGGCAATGCTGCCGCTGACCGCCACTTGTGAAGAAACCAACAGGGCGCAACAGACCAGCACGCTGCGGCGCAACGTTTTGAGCGGGACACCAAGGGCCAGCGCGTCCTTTTCTTCCAGCGCCAGCAGGTTGATGCGCCAGCGCAGTCGCAGCAGTACGAGGGAGACGATGCTGACAGGGAGCGCCAGCATCAGAACTTTATGCCAGTTGGCGGTGGCAAAGCTGCCCAACAGCCAGAAGACGATGTTGGGCAGCGTCTCTTCGGTATCGGCCATGTACTGCATCAGGCTGACCAGGGCGGCAAAAAAGCCGCTCATAATAATTCCGGAGAGGATCAGTACCAGCGTGTTTTCACGCCCTTGTAGCGCGGCAATCAGCCAGACCAGCATCAGCGCCGCCAGACCGAAGCTGAACGTTGAGGCAATCATCACCATCGGGCTGAACCCCAGCAGGATAGCCAGCGTGCCGCCAAACGCCGAACCGGAAGTGACGCCAATAATGTGCGGATCGACCAGCGGATTTTGAAATACCCCCTGTAATACTGCGCCGCACAGGCCCAGCGCACCGCCTGTCAGCAGGGCCATCAGAATTCGGGGTAAACGCACCGACCAGACTATCTGCCCGGCCGGGCCATCCGGCGTGGCGAGCATCAATAACTGCGACAGAACGTTGCTCACGCTCAGGCGATACTGACCGAGGCATAACGAGCCCACGGCCAGTATTAGCGTCAACAGGATCAGACCACCATGCAGTAGCCGGTAGCGATTACTGCCTAGCATCCGGCTTCCAGTCAGTCCGATAAAAACGTTTGTAGTAAGCCTGTGCCTGCGCCTCTACGTCGATGTTGTTGTACTGTTCCGGGTAGAGTTTTTTCGCCATCCACAGTTCGCCAATGGCCAGCGCTTCCGGCATCGGGTAGCCCCAGGCTTTGGCGTATTCCGGCATCAGCCAGACGCGATGGTTTTTCACAGCGTCAATTTGCTGCCAGTTCGGATCGGTCAGGATCGCTTTGACCACTTCCGGGTAGCGATCCTGAACAAAAATCACCTGCGGATCCCACTGCAACACCTGTTCCAGTGAAACCTGTTTTGCCCCTTTAACGGTGGCGGCAGCGACGTTCATTGCGCCAGCGTGTTCCATCATCAGGCCGGTGTATTTTCCTGAACCGTAGGTGTTGAGATCCGGGTTTGCCATATAGACGCGCACGCGTTGATCCGCCGGAATGTTAGCGACCGGTGCGTTGAATTTTGCCCGGGCATCGAAGGTGTATCTGATGAGATCTTCCGCCTGTGCTTTGCGGTCAACCACCTCGCCTATCAGGCGAATACCCTGTTTCAGGCCGTTGTTGTAGGCCGTCTCTTCATCTGCCATCGTGGGGTTCATTTTGTTTTTCTCGCCAGCCGCGTCTTCACGCAGGGAGACCGCGACAACCGGAACACCAGCATTTTCAATCTGTTGGATCATCTCCGCCGGGGCGTAGTTGGCGATAAACACCACCTGCGGATGCAGGGCCAGCAGGCTTTCCATATTCACCTGCGTTAGATCGCCCGGCGTGGCCAGCTTTTCAATGCCCGGCATAAAACGCGCGAACTCCGGACCGAGCTGTTTTTTCCAGCTGCTCAACACGCCCACCACATCGTCGGCGGCGTTGAGTTGCACCAGCAGGTTCAGCGTCTGGTGTTGTAAAACCACCGCGCGGGTGACGTGGTCAGGTAAGGTGACGTGTCGTCCAAGCTGGTCGGTAACAGTGCGATCTGCCATCGCGGAAGGGAGGGTGAAAAGTGAGGCGCAGGCCAGCACGGCACTCAACATAATACGTTTTAGATTATGGGTCATGGTTATCGCTCTAAGGGGGGGAAGGGAAAGCGATATATATTAAATTATATAACGTTGGTGAATGTAAACGCCTGTCGGAGAAATACCCCTTTATTGTTGGGATGAAGGATGTATACGGCCTGGGATCGGTGTTCCCCTCATAGGGGAGTTCTCCACAAAAAATGCGAGCACGGTAGGTTCCCTCTCCCTGAGAGAGAGCTTGGGTGAGGGGGAAAATGCGGCTCTGGTGGTCATTCCGTTCACCTTATGTTCTTTGCTTTTCTATAGCGACAGAACCCGTGAACGTGCCAGGGTGGCTCACCTTCGCCATTCCTGCCCCCTCTATTAAAAGCAAAACCATTTATCTGAAACGCAGTGACTTCCAGCGATGTTTTCTGGTCCGGCGGAAAATCGATGAGGCGTTGACGGCTGGCCGGGACCGCCCGCAGGGAGGCGAGCGGAGGGGATAGCCTGCAAGGATGCAGGCTGGTCCCCGACCCGATAGCCAGGCGACATAAGACGAATGGACCGCGTTAGCGGCGATTTTCTTAGCCGGGAGCCTGGATTGCTAAGGAGGCGGCGGAGAGCCTCCTTAGCACGTTCACGTGCAGAATGACCTCAGAGAAGTGATGAACTGACGGTGAACGGAACGTGCTACACCCGTTGTATATTCCCCCTCACCCTAACCCTCTCCCTCATGGAGAGGGAACCGTCCATGCCCATCTACTGCCCCTTAAACAACTGCAGCAGCGTTTCTACCTGCTCATCCAGCGGCATCAGGTCTTTTTTGACGATCAGATGCAGCGGCGTGGCGCGGCGCGAACCGTGGCTTAAGGGCAGAATTTTCAGCACGCCGCTGGCAAGCAGTGGCCCGATACGCTCCTCCGGCAGCCAGCCGTAGCCCACCTGATATTGCACGGCTTCTACTGCGGCATCGATGGTAGAAAAAGTCCATGACTCGCCGCTCTCCTGGGGAAGGCGATTTTCACGGTCAGCAATGCGGATCAGTGGCCAGGCGGCGAGGATATCCTCGGTAATCGTGCTTTCGGCGCAAAGGGGATGATCCCGGTGGGCGACCGCGACAAAATCAATATTCATCAGCCATTCACCGCGCCCGGTCATGTCCTGGCGACGGGTCAGCACCAGCACGTCGCCAGGACATGACCGGGCGACGGGTCAGCACCAGCACGTCGGCTTCGGCGTGGACGGGGCGCTCCACAGAGGCGTTTTCGAGCACTTCGGTCAGATGCACCTGCGTTTGCGAATAGCGCTGCTGAAACTGGCGCAAAATGGCAAACAGCCGTGAGCGGGGAAAGATGCTGTCGACGACCAGGTCAAGCCGGGTACGTTGCCCGTTGCGCAGTGTGACCGCCCGGGTTTCAACGTAATCGAACGCTTTCAGCAGCGGTTTAACCTGATTAAGTAGCAGTTCGCCGGAAGGGGTAAGTACCGCACGGCGGCCTTCCTGTATCAGCAACGCCACCCCCAGCCGCTCCTGTAATAGCGCCAGGTTATAGCTGACGGATGACTGGCTACGGTGAGTCTCTTCGGCGGCTTTCGCAAAACTGCCCAGCTCCACGACCTTTTGCAGCAGCGACCATTGTTCCAGCGTGGTTTTATGCATAAATTATCTAAAAAATGAATGAATTTAATTCAAACATAGCGTTATTCATTCATTTTTTGAAGCGGTATGATCTTCTTATCGATTAAGAGGAGAACAATGATGAGCAGCTTTGATAAACATGATTTGAGTGGTTTTGTCGGTAAACATCTGGTTTATACCTACGATAATGGCTGGAACTACGAGATTTATGTCAAAAATGAGACGACGCTGGACTATCGCATTCATAGCGGAATCGTGGCGAACCGTTGGGTGAAAAACCAGCAGGCTTACATTGTGCGTGTTGGCGAAAGCATCTATAAAATTTCCTGGACCGAGCCGACTGGCACTGACGTGAGTTTGATTGTAAACCTCGGCGATCGCCTGTTTCATGGCACGATCTTCTTCCCACGTTGGGTGATCAACAATCCGGAAAAAACCGTCTGTTTCCAGAACGATCATATTCCGCTGATGGAATCCTATCGTGCGGCTGGCCCGGCCTATCCGACCGAAGTAATTGATGAGTTTGCGACTATCACCTTTGTGCGTGACTGTGGCGCAGACAATGACAGCGTCATCGCCTGCGCAGCCAGTGAACTTCCGGCGGATTTTCCGAACAACCTGCGCTAACACAGGCTAGCCGGGCAGGCGGTTTTTCGGCCTGCCTGGGCCAAGCATAATGGCCAGTTTGCTGCCGCCAGTGGTGGTTTCCATCCATATTTTACATACGCTGGTAAGCGGCACAGAGAGCAGCATCCCCACCGGACCGAGTAACCAGCCCCAAATCAGTAACGAAAGAAAGACCACCAGTGTTGACATACCGAGCCTGTGACCCATCATTCGTGGCTCCAGAATGTTGCCGATAATCATATGCACGATGAGAAACAGCGCGCCGACCAGCAGCCACTCGTACGGGCCGTTAAAGAGCAAAGCCTGAACCATCGGCGGGATTGCCGAAAGCACTGAGCCGATATTCGGCACGTAATTAAGCAGAAACGCCAGCACTCCCCACATAAGCGCAAACTGGATGTCCATAATGGCCAGCCCCGCCCAGACAATCACGCCCGTCCACAGACTGAGCAGTGTTTTTAGCGCCAGATAGTGAGAGACGCCCTTAAGCGCGCGGTGCAAACCGGCGATATGAATCTGTGGGTTATTCAGGGCGAAACGCATTTTATACGGCACGTGACGCACTTCGAAGAGCATGAATACCATGGTCATGACCAGTAAAACGATGCTCGCCATCGCGTTAGACAGTTGCGTCATCATTGTCGTGGCAAAGCTCATTACCCGCTCGGAATCCATGCGTTGCAGCATGCGTTCAGGCGAGACATGCAAATGCAGGAAAGGGAGCGCGTCCTGAAGCTGGAGGAATTTACGCGTGAACTCCCGATTGTATTTCGGCAGCATCGTCATGAACTCATTCACCGAGGCGGCCAGCACGCCAATCAGCGCGGTCAGGAAGACAAGCATCACCAGTACCACAATGGCGATGGCGACAGGCCGTTTCACGCCCCGGCGAAGAAACCAGGTCACCAGCGGATTGAGCACAATGGCGAAAAAGAGCGCCAGTAACAGTTGAACAATGATATCGGCAGCGGCATGAATACCGGCCAGAATAATGACCAGTGAGGCCAGTTTGAGAAGAATATGTAAACCCGCACGATCGGGTTGGGGCTGTGTCATGGGCAATTCCTTTTTCTATACCGCCCGATAAGTGTAGCCACTGGCGGACGCTTCGCCCGAGGCAGATATTCTTAATCTGCATACTGATTTCCAGGCCATGACGTGGTAATAGTGAAACATCGTTGTGAAAATCTGGTGACCCTCCATGCCCGAACAAGCCGCTGAACCGGCGCTAAGCGGATTACGTCTTAATCTGCGGATTCTCTCCGTCGTTATCTTCAACTTCGCAAGTTATCTCACAATAGGTTTGCCGCTGGCGGTGTTGCCCGGCTATGTCCATGAAACGCTGGGTTACAGCGCCTTCTGGGCTGGGCTGGTTATTAGCCTGCAATACTTCGCCACCCTGGTCAGTCGTCCACATGCCGGACGTTACGCCGATATGCTCGGCCCGAAAAAAGTGGTGGTGTTTGGCCTCTGCGGCGCGTTCATTTGTGGGCTGGGGTATCTGCTGGCGGATCTGCAAAGCGGCTCGCCGCTGGTGAGCCTGGTGCTGCTCTGTGTAGGGCGCGTCATTCTCGGTATCGGGCAAAGTTTTGCCGGGACCGGGTCAATGCTCTGGGGCGTCGGGGTAGTCGGTTCAATGCATATCGCCCGTGTTATTTCCTGGAACGGTATCGCGACCTATGGCGCAATGGCGCTGGGGGCGCCGCTTGGCGTGATTTGCTATCACTACGCGGGACTGAGCGGCCTGGGCGGGTTCATTATGGCGGTGGCGTTTGTCGCGATTGCCTGCGCGTTGCCGCGTGCGGCGGTGAAAGCCAGCAAAGGTAAACCACTGCCGTTCCGGGCGGTGCTCGGGTATGTCTGGGTCTATGGGATGGGACTGGCGCTGGGTACGGCCGGATTTGGCGTTATTGCCACCTTTATCACCTTCTTTTATGACGCTAAAGGGTGGGATGGTGCCGCCTTCGCCCTGACACTGTTTAGCCTGGCATTTGTCGGCTCACGGCTGGTATTCCCGAACAGCATTAACCGTCTGGGAGGGCTGAATGTGGCGATGATAAGTCTGGCGGTGGAAGTCGTCGGCCTGATTCTGGTCGGTATCGCCGATGCCCCGCTGGTGGCGAAAATCGGGGTATTCCTGACCGGAGCGGGTTTCTCGCTGGTCTTCCCGGCGCTGGGCGTGGTGGCGGTCAAAGCGGTGCCACAGCATAATCAGGGCGCGGCACTGGGCACGTATACGGTATTTATGGATATGTCGCTCGGGATAACCGGGCCGCTTGCCGGGCTGTTAATGGCATGGTCGGGGGTATCGATGGTGTATCTGCTGACGGCGGTGCTGGTGGCGGGGGCGTTATTGCTGACTTGGCGGCTAAAAAAACGGCCTCCACTGGAGGCCGCTTCCTGATTACTTGATGACCAGGGTGTTAACAATGTTTTCCGCGGCAGTCTGCGCCTGCTGCTGGTTATCCGCCGGCAGCGTTACCTGCAAGGTCAGCAGTTTGTTATCCACTTTACCCAGCACCACGGTAGACCAGGCCGTTTGACCTTTGGCGGAGATGATGCTGTCGAGCTGTTGCATTTTCTGGCCTTTCAGCTCGATAGATTTGTTGGTCACCACCTGCAACTGCGGGTCGCGGTTGCGCTGCTGGTCTTCCAGGCGTTTTGCCAGCGTATCCAGCCCTTCCTGGGTGTCGTCGCCCACAATCACAATGACCGCTTTCTGACCGGTTGAGTCAGAGTAAACGTGCATATTATTAGATTGCGTACCCAGTTTGCCGCTTTGATCGGTCATGTCTGCGGGCAGCGAGAAACTGAGTTTGCCATCGAGCAGCGTCACCGGCTGCCCGGTCGCGTTGCTTTCTGCGGAAGCCCCCTGTGCGGGCGTTTTCTTGCTGTCGCTGTTGTCGCAGGCTGCCAGACCCATTACCAGCAGGCCAATACCGACATATTTAACCAGATTGCGCATTGACTTCTTCCTTTCGATAAACAGCCATAACGGCTCATGCGAGCCATCTTACCACAACTGTCATCGCGTACTCTTAACTGGCCTGTAACGCTGAGATTTCAGATTTGTCTGCCAGCCTTTTCAACAGCATATTCAACAACACACCGTACATGGGCAGGAAGAAGGCGATACTGATAATGACCTTGAAGGCGTAATCCACCAGCGCGATTTCCATCCAATGCTCGGCCATAAACGGGTCCGGGCTGTGCCAGAAGGCGATGAAGAAAAAGGCGAGGGTATCGCTGGCATTACCGAACACCGTGGAGGCCGCAGGAGCCATCCACCAGCGTTTGTTCTGACGCAGACGGTTAAAGACATGCACGTCGAGGATCTGCCCCAGCGCGTAGGCCATAAAACTCGCGGTGGCGATACGGGCGACGAACAGATTGAAATGGGGCAGCGCTTCGAAGCCCTGCCAGCTTCCCATATAAAACAGTGAAGAGATGCCGTAGGAGATAACCAGTGCCGGGATCATCACCGCGAATATAATCCGCCGTGCCAGTGGCGCGCCAAAAATACGTACGGTCAAATCCGTCGCGAGGAAAATAAACGGGAAACTGAATGCGCCCCAGGTGGTATGGAAACCGAAAATGCTGACCGGTAGCTGCACCAGGTAGTTACTGGAAGTGATCACCAGAAGGTGAAAAAGGGATAACCAGAACAGCGCTTTCATGCGCTGAGTTTGTGAAAACTGCGTCATATTGTGACCTTTTTAGTGTTTGGGGTGAGGGAACCCAATAAATATGTAACGCGTTATTTTATCTGCCGTTTTGACTTTGTTCAGCGCGCGTCACCCTCACGTAAGCCGTGTAGGTGGCGTTGCCTGTGCGCGGGTCTCAATCAAACGGCTGTGCAAAAAACGCGTGTTGATACTGTGCAAAGCTGCAGAATGATACTGCAACACTCCGGCGATGCAATGGTTATTTTTAACGCAATCGTTAACCTGGCTTGCGTCACAAAATGGGCAGCGTAAACTAATGCCGTTTTTTCCCGTGTGAGACGAAAATGAGCGACCTCTTTACTACCGCCGACCATACCCTTGACGCGCTGGGCCTGCGTTGCCCTGAGCCGGTGATGATGGTGCGCAAAACCGTACGCAACATGCAGCCGGGTGAAACCCTGCTGGTGATTGCCGACGATCCGGCAACCACCCGTGACATTCCGGGTTTCTGCCGTTTTATGGAACACGAACTGGTGGCCCATGAGACGCAATCGCTGCCGTATCGCTATCTGGTGCGTAAAGGACAATAACTCCCCCTGACAGGCCGCGTTTTTACGCCGTTTGCGATCTTTGCCACCATTCTAAACCGTTGTTTCATTTTTTAGCGCTTTTTGTGAGGCGCTTCACCCTCCCTTTTCCAGCGGTAGTCTAGGTTTTAAGCGTAAAAATAAAACATTGTTTTAACATTTACCTTTCACTACCCTGGAGAAGACCCGATGAAAACGACTTTCAAGCCGTTGCTGGCCGCGTTGTGCCTGTCCACCGTGTCACTGTTTTCTGTATCCGCTGTTAATGCGCAGACGATCAAAGCTGCTGATGTGCATCCGGAAGGCTACCCCAATATTGTTGCTGTGCAGAACATGGGTGAAAAACTCAAACAACAAACAGACGGCAAGCTGGAAATTAAAGTTTTTCCCGGCGGCGTCCTGGGCGATGAAAAACAGATGATCGAGCAGGCGCAAATGGGCGCCATCGATATGATTCGCGTCTCGATGGCACCCGTCGCCGCCATTCTCCCGGATATTGAAGTGTTCACCCTGCCATACGTATTTCGTGATGAAGACCATATGCATAAGGTTATCGATGGCGATATCGGTAAACAGATTGGCGATAAGCTGACGGCCAACCCCAAATCCCGGCTGGTATTTCTGGGCTGGATGGACTCCGGTACGCGTAATCTCATCACCAAAAAACCAGTGGTGAAGCCTGAGGATTTGAACGGAATGAAAATTCGCGTCCAGGGCAGTCCCGTCGCACTGGCAACGTTAAAACAAATGGGCGCTAATTCGGTGGCGATGGGGGTGAGTGAGGTCTATAGCGGCATGCAAACCGGCGTGATTGACGGCGCGGAAAATAACCCGCCGACGTTTATCGCCCATAACTATATGCCGGTTGCCAAAAACTATACCCTCAGCGGCCACTTTATTACCCCCGAAATGCTGCTCTACTCGAAAGTGAAATGGGACAAACTCAGCGCCGATGACCAGAAAAAAATCCTTACCCTGGCGCGTGAAGCCCAGTTCGAACAGCGCAAACTCTGGGAGGCCTATACCCAGCAGGCACTGGATAAAATGAAAGCAGGCGGCGTGCAATTTCATGACATTGATAAATCGGTGTTTATCAAAGCGACAGAGCCGGTGCGCGCCCAGTATGGCGACAAGCATCAGGATCTGATGAAAGCTATCGCCGACGTCAAATAACCCCCCACTTTTCTGCGGAGAATGTATGTCAGAACTCTACTTAAAGTGGATGGATCGCCTGTACCTGTTCGCCATGGCGGTGGCCGGAATATCGCTACTGGTAATGACGATTGTTATTCCGATCGGCATTTTTTCGCGTTACGTACTGAATCGCGGAGAGTCATGGCCGGAGCCTGTCGCCATTATCTGCATGGTGACGTTTACGTTCATTGGCGCGGCGGTGGGATACCGCGCCGGTTCCCATATTGCGGTCAACATGCTCACGGATCGTCTGCCTGAAACACTTAAGATCCTCTGTGCGAGAGTGGTTGATCTGCTGATGCTGCTGATCTCGGGGATCATGTGCTGGTACAGCTACTGGCTATGCGTAGAACTTTGGGAACAACCTGTTGCGGAGTTTCCCTTGCTGACCTCAGGCGAAAGTTATCTGCCATTGCCGATAGGATCGGCCATTCTCATCCTGTTCGTGCTTGAACGATTGTTGTTCGGCTCGCAGGAAAACCGCCCGATCGTACTGATTGGCAACCATGGGTAAGGGGTGAAAAATGGATGCATTTGTCTTGTTGTTCACCCTCGCCCTTTTGCTGGCGCTGGGGATGCCGGTTGCTTTTGCGGTGGGTTTGAGCGCCGTTGCCGGCGCGCTGTGGATTGATCTTCCGCTGGAGGCGTTGATGATCCAGATAACCAGTGGGGTGAACAAATTCACGCTACTGGCAATCCCGTTTTTTATTCTGGCGGGGGCGATCATGGCAGAAGGGGGAATCGCCCGGCGGCTGGTCAACTTCGCCTATCTGTTTGTCGGGTTTATCCGCGGTGGGCTGTCGCTGGTGAACATTGTTGCCTCGACCTTTTTTGGCGCGATTTCCGGCTCGTCGGTCGCCGATACGGCGTCCATCGGCAGCGTGATGATCCCGGAAATGGAAAAGAAGGGCTATCCGCGCGAATACGCGGCGGCGGTAACCGCCAGCGGGTCGGTGCAGGCGATTTTGATCCCGCCCAGCCATAACTCGGTCATTTATTCGCTGGCGGCGGGAGGCACGGTATCCATTGCGACGCTGTTTATCGCGGGCGTACTGCCGGGTTTGCTTCTGGGCGTGAGCCTGATGGTGTTATGTCTGGGTTTTGCCCACAAACGCGGTTACCCGAAAGGGGAGCGGATTCCGTTTAAGCAGGCGATCAAAATGTTCGTTGATGCGCTATGGGGGCTGATGACGGTAGTGATTATTCTCGGCGGTATTCTCTCCGGGATTTTCACTGCCACGGAATCTGCCGCTGTCGCCTGCCTGTGGGCCTTCTTCGTAACCATGTTTATCTACCGGGATTACAAATGGAATGAGCTGCCGAAGTTGATGTGCCGTACCGTAAAGACGGTCACCATTGTGATGATTCTTATCGGCTTTGCGGCCGCCTTTGGCGCCGTGATGACCTATATGCAGCTTCCGATGCGCATCACCGAATTTTTCACGTCGCTGTCGGATAACAAATACGTCATTCTGATGTATCTCAATATCATGCTGTTGCTGATCGGTACCTTGATGGATATGGCGCCGATCATCCTGATCCTGACGCCGGTGTTGCTGCCAGTGACGAATGCACTGGGGATTGATCCGGTTCATTTTGGCATGATCATGATGGTCAATCTCGGGATCGGATTGATTACGCCTCCCGTCGGATCGGTGTTGTTTGTTGCCAGTGCGGTGAGTAAGCAGAAGATTGAAACGGTGGTGAAGGCGATGCTGCCGTTTTACGCGATGCTGCTGATTGTGCTGGGAATGGTGACCTATATTCCGGCGATTTCTCTCTGGCTACCTGGGGTGCTGGGAATGCAGTAAGAAATTCCCGGGTGCGGCTGACGCCTTACCCGGGCTACGGTAAAAGAGTAGCCCGGGTTAGCGAAGCGACATCCGGGGTTTTTTTATTTGCGTAATAAACGCAGTGCGTTGGCGGTTACCAGTACCGTCGCGCCGGTATCTGCCAGTACCGCCAGCCACAGGCCGGTTATTCCGAGCAATGTTGTCACCAGGAAAATGGCCTTCAGCCCCAGCGCGATAGCAATGTTCTGCCGGATATTGGCCTGCGTGGCGCGGGCAAGGCGAATCATCTGCGCCAGCCCGCCGAGCCGGTTATGGGTTAATGCCGCATCGGCGGTTTCCAGCGCCACGTCCGTCCCGCTGCCCATCGCAATGCCAATGGTCGCGGCTTTCATCGCCGGGGCATCGTTGATGCCATCGCCAATCATCGCCAGCGGCGCATCCTGATTCAGCAAGGTAACTGCGCTCACTTTATCTTCGGGTAATAGCCCGGCGCGGAAGTCCATCTGTAACTCTCCGGCAATCGCGGCAGCGGCGCGCGGGTTATCGCCCGTTAACATCACGCCCTCCACGCCCAGATTACGCAGTGCGGCGATGGCTTCCCGCGCATCCTCTCGCAGGGTATCGCGCAGTGACAGAGAGCCAATCGCGACGCCATCACGCAGGGCGACGATCACCGTTTCCCCCTGGCTTTCGCGAGCATTGATATCGGCCAGCAGCGCGGCATCCAGTACCTCTGACGGCAGCTTATCCGGTGCGCTCAGGCGGATAAACTGACCCTCAACCTGCGCTTCAATACCTTTACCCGTCAGCGTGCGCTGCCCGGTAGCCTGAGGTGGTACCAGTTTGCGCGTCAGGGCTTCTTGCACAATAGCCTGCGCCAGCGGATGGGTCGAACCCTGCTCTACGGCAGCGCTCAATGCCAGCAGGGACTCCTCGTTACTCCCGGCCAGTGGATACACGCCGACAACCTGCGGTTTCCCAATGGTCAGCGTGCCGGTTTTATCAAACGCCACCTGCTGAACGCGGCCAAGTTGTTCCAGCGCCGCGCCGCCTTTAATCAGCGCGCCACGACGTGCCGCCGCGGCCAGGCCTGACGTAATGGCGGCTGGTGTTGAGATAACCAGTGCGCACGGGCAACCAATCAGCAGCAATGTCAGCCCCTTGTAGATCCACGCCAGCCAGTCTGCCGAGAACAGCAACGGCGGCAACACGGCGACCAGCAGGGCGATAACCATAATCACCGGCGTGTAAATCCGGCTAAAGCGGTCGATAAAGCGTTCAATGGGCGCGCGGCGCTCCTCGGCTTCTTCTATCAGCTTGAGGATACGGTCAATCGCGCTTTCGCCGGGACGGGACACCACCTCCAGCGTTACCAGACGGTCAACGCTGGTTGCGCCTGCAGGAATGCTGTCGCCGTTGCTGTGTTCGACGGGCAGAGATTCGCCAGTCAGTGCGCTCTCATCAAAGCTGGCGAACTGCGTCAAAAGCTTGCCATCCGCCGGTAAGCGCCCGCCTGCCGGGACCTCGATAACATCGCCAGGGCGTAAGTCCTGTGCGCTAACGCTCTGCCGCTCGCCCTCGCGGATGCGCGTGGCGGTGTCCGGTTTCAGCGCCATCAGTGCGCTCACCCCTTTTCTGGCGCGGCTGGCTGCCCAGCCTTCAAGCCGCTCGCCCACCAGGAACAGCAGTAGCACCATGGCAGCTTCTGCCGTCGCACCGATAAACAGTGCGCCGATGGCGGCAACGCTCATCAGCGTTTCGATAGCAAACCAGCTACCGCTTCGCATCAGGCGCAGTGCCTGGCGCGCAATGGGGTAGAGCCCCACCAGGGTGGTCACGATAAAGGCCGTCTGGCCCAGCGGATGGTTAAACTGCTCCAGCAGCCAACTGATTGCCATCAGCACAATCAGGATCAGAAGTGGCATATTTTCCTGCCAGCGCGATGGTGCAGACGCTTTGGGCGCGTTTTCATCCTGCACGGCGTACCCGGCCTGTTGAACGGCTTTTTCCACCTGTTTGCGGATATCGTTATCGGCAATGACAGTGAGTTTTTCGGTAGCAAAGGCGACCTGAACCTGATTGACCCCGGCTATCTGGCGAACGGCATTTTCCACCTTGCGGGCGCAGGCTGCGCAGTCCATCCCTGTTACCCGCCAGCTGTAACGTTCACCATTGATATTTTCGAGGGGCGCGGCGGCAGTTTCACAGGGGGCGTCGCACGTACAGGGCGCCGTTTTCTCGGGTAACGGGCGAAGTTTCATGGCCGCAAACTGCGGGGGATTTTTATTGTCGAGGGGTGTCATTGCATCCTCCGGTGAATGATAATTTTCTCATTAACCGGAGGATACACTCTGGAGTCGACTCCAGAGTCAAGCGTTTTAAATGTACAGCGAACGCACGATCAGGAAGTGCCCGGCAAAGTAGCAGGCCGCGGAAATCGCGTTATCGGCGCGGAAGCGGCGGCGGTAATGGCTACCCAGCCAGACAACGTTGCTTATCAGCAGCAATGCCGCGCCAACAAACGCAGAGAGCGCCGGACTGGTGGGACGGAAGAACCACAGCTCACCAGCCAGCCAGACCATCACCAGCGTCATGGCTATAAATGTGCAAACGGGTAAACGCAGCTCTTCCAGACGCGACCAAATCACCGCAATCAATACGGCGCCAACAACCAGTAGCACAACCGGCAGCGGCCAGAAGAAGGAGAGCGACATCTGCGTGGCGAAATAGATTGTGTAAAGCAGGTGGGCAAGGAAGAAGGCGCCAATGGCGTAGAGCAGTTGCTGGCGCGGCAGTAAGGTTAGCGCATCGCCAATCAGCGAGGCGCACAAACCTGCGAGTACAAGGTAGCTGATGGCATCAAACATGGGGGCTTGCCAGGCCAGTAACAGTAACAGCAGCAGCGTGACAGGTTTGAATACCCAACGTTGCCAGACTGGCCCACGGTAGGAAGCGTCCACATACAGCCAGGCGGAAAAACAGACAGCAATAAATGACCAAAGCATATTAAGTCCCTGAATCCGTTATTGTATCGCGAGCACCATGCCCACGGCTCTACTCATGAGTTTAGTGGTCGTAGCAGATGAATGACAATGTTACGGAAGACAGGGGAATCTTAAAAAGGTGCCTTTTATTTTTTTGCTTTCAGTTTTTTCAGCCAGATAAGCAGCTCAAAAACGCCAAAGACAAAGATGCGAAACTCTTCAAGCCGCGTCATTTGCGGGCCGTCTTTCGGCAGCGTTTTTTTCATCATCGTCGCCTGTATAGCGTGCATAAAGATAGTGAAAAACAGCGCCACGTTGACGAAAATATTCAGCGGCTTAGGAAACGGGGAAAACAGGTTCAGCAGCAAAAAAGCCCAGACAAAGAGCATTAACAGCCGTCCCAGATTAATCAGTATGTTCATTTTCCTCTCCTTGTGATTCACGCTGATATAAGCGGTAGGCGACCTGTCCCGCGACTTTCTCCCGGTGCAAACTCCAGCTTGCAGGGACCGGCGGCAGGCCATTTTCAACTTCGCTTTCAACATAGATTAGCGCGCCATTGGCCAGCCAGCCGTTGTTTTCCAGCAGGGTTAATGTCTCTTCGAGCATCCCTTTGCGAAACGGCGGGTCGACAAACACAATATTGTGCGGGGTACCGCTTTGGGCAAGATATGCCAGCGTGTTCCCGGTGACCACTTTACCGTTGGCGGCTTTCAATGTTGCCAGGTTTTGCTGCAACTGCTGTGCGACGCTGCGTTCCATTTCGAGTAGCGTGGCACTGGCGGCGTAGCGCGACAAGGCTTCTAAGCCCAGCGCGCCGCTTCCGGCGAAGCAGTCGAGACAACGTGCGTCGACCATGGACGGCGCCAGCCAGTTAAACAGGGTTTCGCGCACACGGTCAGTTGTCGGGCGCAAGCCAGGGCTGTCCGGCACCGGGAGTTTGCGTCCCCGCCATTGCCCACCAATAATACGTATCTGGCCGGTGGTGGCCCGATTGGGTTTCTTCATGGTCATCGCTTAGCTCATCATTTCGGCCTGCTATTCTAACGATGCCCGACGCGGCGCGAAACCTTAATCCGCAGGCGGTGATGCGAGTTAAGGAAAGTGATAGACTATCTCTCTAATTAACCCTAATTTTCAGCCCTGTTGCGCCAGTACGGGCTGCGCCATGAATAAACCGCGAGGAGTGTAGTCGCAAATGGCAGATGAGAAGAAACGTGGCTTTTTTTCCTGGCTGGGCTTTGGGCAAAAAGATCAGGTAAAAGAAAAAGAAGCGGAGCAGGCAACTGAAACGCAGTCGCTGCATACCCAGGAAGAGAGCGAAACCTTTGCAGAAGAGGTCGTTGAGGTTACTGAAAAGCTGGTTGAAAGCGAAAAGCCGCAGCCAGTAGAAGAGGAACCGAAGCCTGAGGTCGTGGCGCGTGAAGAGCTGCCGCTGCCGGAAGAGGTGAACGAACCGGAAGGTGCTGCGGAAGAGTGGCAGCCGGAGCAGGAGCCTGTCGACGAAGACGCGGCGATAAGCGATGAAGAGCTGGAAGCACAGGCGCTGGCTGCGGACGCGGCTGAAGAAGCGCTGGTGGTGGTACCGGTTGACCAAGTCGAAGAGCCAGCCCAGGACGCTGTTGAAGAGGCCGTTATTGAACAAGAGAAACCGACTAAAGAAGGTTTCTTTGCGCGACTCAAACGCAGCCTGCTGAAAACAAAAGAGAATCTCGGTTCCGGATTTATCAGTCTGTTCCGAGGTAAAAAAATCGACGATGATCTCTTCGAAGAACTGGAAGAGCAGTTACTGATTGCCGACGTCGGGGTGGAAACCACGCGTAAAATCATTACGAGTCTGACGGAAGGCGCGTCGCGCAAACAGCTGCGTGATGCCGAGGCACTGTATGGTTTGCTCAAAGAAGAGATGGGTGACATCCTTGCCAAAGTCGATGAACCGCTGAATGTTGAAGGCAAAACACCGTTTGTTATTCTGATGGTTGGCGTCAACGGAGTCGGTAAAACGACCACCATTGGTAAACTGGCGCGTCAGTTTGAACAACAGGGCAAGTCGGTGATGTTGGCCGCCGGGGATACGTTCCGTGCCGCGGCTGTCGAGCAGTTGCAGGTGTGGGGGCAGCGTAACAATATTCCGGTTATCGCCCAGCATACGGGGGCCGATTCCGCCTCGGTGATTTTCGATGCCATCCAGGCCGCGAAAGCACGTCATGTGGATGTGCTCATCGCCGACACTGCCGGGCGCTTGCAGAATAAAGCGCACCTGATGGAAGAGTTGAAAAAGATCGTCCGTGTGATGAAAAAGCTGGACGAAGACGCACCGCATGAAGTGATGCTGACCATTGATGCCAGCACCGGGCAGAATGCGGTAAGCCAGGCCAAACTGTTCCATGAAGCCGTTGGCCTGACGGGTATCACCCTCACCAAGCTGGACGGTACGGCGAAGGGCGGTGTGATTTTCTCGGTAGCGGATCAGTTTGGCATTCCTATCCGCTACATCGGGGTCGGCGAACGTATTGAGGATCTACGTCCGTTTAGCGCGGGCGATTTTATAGAGGCACTTTTTGCCCGAGAGGATTAACAATGATTCGCTTTGAACACGTCAGCAAAGCCTATCTCGGTGGGAGACAAGCGTTGCAGGGGGTGACATTCCATCTGCAACCGGGCGAGATGGCCTTTCTGACCGGCCACTCCGGCGCAGGGAAAAGTACCCTGCTCAAGCTTATCTGTGGCATTGAGCGGCCAAGCGCCGGGAAAATTGTGTTTGGCGGGCACGATATTACGCGCCTGAAAAACCGTGAAGTGCCGTTTCTGCGTCGGCAGATCGGTATGATTTTCCAGGATCACCATTTGCTGATGGACAGGACGGTCTATGACAACGTGGCTATTCCGTTGATCATTGCCGGGGCCAGCGGTGATGACATCCGTCGTCGCGTTTCCGCAGCGCTGGACAAGGTAGGTCTGCTCGACAAAGCGAAGAGTTTTCCAATTCAGCTTTCCGGCGGTGAACAACAGCGCGTGGGTATTGCCCGCGCGGTAGTGAACAAACCTGCGGTGCTGCTGGCAGACGAACCGACCGGTAACCTGGACGATGCCCTTTCCGAAGGGATTTTACGTCTGTTTGAGGAGTTCAATCGTGTTGGGGTCACTGTGTTAATGGCGACGCACGATCTGGGGCTGATTTCCCGGCGTTCGTACCGCATGCTGACTTTAAGCGATGGCCATTTGCATGGAGGCCTGGCGGGTGAATAAGCGTGATGCATTGAATCAAATGCGGCAATTCGGCAGCAAGCTGGACCGTTTTCGTAAATCGGCGGGCGGTGCCGGTGATGCAGGCCGTAGCGCACCACGACGTGGTAAAGGTGCGCCGAAAGTCAGTTCGCGTAAGACCAACGTCTTTAACGAACAGGTGCGTTATGCCTTCCAGGGCGCGCTTCAGGACCTGAAAAGTAAACCTTTTGCCACCTTCCTGACGGTAATGGTGATTGCCATTTCCCTGACGCTGCCGAGCGTCTGTTATATGGTGTACAAAAACGTGAACCAGGCGGCGTCGCAGTATTATCCGTCCCCGCAAATCACGGTCTATTTCGATAAGGCGCTGGATGATGACGCAGCGGCGCAGGTGGTTGGTCAGCTCCAGGCTGAGCAGGGTGTAGAAAAGGTAAACTACCTTTCTCGTGAGGATGCGCTCGGCGAATTCCGCAACTGGTCTGGTTTTGGCGGTGCGCTGGATATGCTTGAAGAGAACCCGCTGCCTGCGGTGGCGGTGGTGATTCCTAAACTCGATTTCCAGAGCACGGAATCGCTGAAAACCCTGCGCGATCGTATTTCGAAGCTGCACGGTATTGATGAAGTGCGGATGGACGACAGCTGGTTTGCCCGTCTTGCGGCATTAACCGGGCTGGTTGGTCGGGTCTCGGCAATGATCGGCGTGCTGATGGTAGCGGCGGTGTTCCTCGTTATCGGCAACAGCGTCCGTCTGAGCATTTTTGCCCGCCGCGATACGATTAACGTACAAAAATTGATTGGCGCAACGGACGGTTTTATTCTGCGTCCTTTCCTGTATGGCGGGGCGCTATTGGGTTTTAGTGGCGCATTTTTATCACTGATTCTTTCTGAGATTCTGGTGCTGCGGCTCTCCTCTGCGGTGAGCGAAGTGGCGCAGGTCTTCGGCACGAAGTTCGATCTGAACGGCCTGTCCTTTGATGAATGCCTGCTACTGTTGCTGGTGTGCTCAATGATTGGCTGGGTTGCTGCCTGGCTTGCAACTGTGCAACATTTACGTCACTTTACTCCGCAGTAAAAAAAGTCTGATATACTCTTTCCCTGCAATGCAGTATTCCCGTCGCAGGGAAAGCGTATAGCGTATATCTCCTTTCCTTTGCCGCGGTTTTTCATTCTTATGTCACATTTTGTGCCTAATTTATTCACAATCCAGCCTGAAACTTGTGGATAAAATCACTGTCTGATACAAGAGTGGATGATATTCTCGTTGCTCATTAACGCTGGCATGTGTGTTGCCTGATGGGGACAGACCGCCGCCAGTCGAATGTAATTTGAGAGGATTTGAATGACCAAAGAAATGCAAACTTTAGCTTTAGCCCCTGTTGGTAACCTGGAATCTTATATCCGGGCCGCTAACGCATGGCCGATGTTGACGGCTGATGAAGAAAGGGCACTGGCTGAAAAGCTGCATTACCAGGGCGATCTGGAAGCAGCTAAGAAGCTGATCCTGTCACACCTGCGCTTTGTTGTTCATATTGCTCGTAACTATTCGGGCTATGGTCTGCCGCAGGCAGACCTGATCCAGGAAGGCAATATCGGCCTGATGAAAGCCGTACGTCGCTTCAACCCCGAAGTGGGTGTGCGCCTCGTCTCTTTCGCCGTGCACTGGATTAAAGCTGAGATTCATGAGTACGTGCTGCGTAACTGGCGTATTGTGAAAGTCGCGACCACCAAAGCACAGCGTAAGTTGTTCTTTAATCTGCGTAAAACCAAGCAGCGTCTGGGCTGGTTTAACCAGGACGAAGTGGAAATGGTGGCCCGGGAACTGGGCGTGACCAGCAAAGACGTGCGTGAAATGGAATCACGTATGGCGGCGCAGGACATGACTTTCGATATGTCGCCAGATGATGAATCTTCCGATAGCCAGCCTATGGCGCCGGTTCTCTATCTGCAGGACAAATCGTCGAACTTTGCCGATGGCATTGAAGACGATAACTGGGAAGAGCAGGCCGCCAATAAGCTGACGGATGCGATGCAAGGTCTCGACGAGCGTAGTCAGGCGATCATTCGTGCTCGCTGGCTGGATGAAGAGAACAAAACAACGCTGCAGGAACTGGCAGATCGTTACGGTGTTTCCGCTGAGCGTGTGCGTCAGCTGGAAAAGAACGCGATGAAGAAACTGCGTGCCGCGATCGAAGCGTAATTCTGTACGTTAAATAATGGGCCGGGTCAGCGAGAGCTACCCGGCTTTTTGTTTTCTGGCGTTCAGTTTTCTGTTTTCAGGGCTGTTACTGGGTAGCTCGGATGAGGCGACGCCGCATCCGGGGTCAGACAGGCCAGCAAGACCTTAAACGCCGCGTCCATCTCCTCTTCCTCCATGGCAGCAAACCCCATCAGCAGTCCCTTCAACGGCTTGTCGCCGGAGTAATACCGTGATAATGCTCGCACCAGGACCCCCCGCTCATTCGCGCGCCTGGCAAGCGCCACGTCATCACATTCAGCAGGCAGTGAAAGCACCAGGTGTAACCCGGCATTGTCGTTATATTCGCTTAGCGCCTCTTTGCCCAGCGCATCGATAATCAGGCCCGCCAGTCGGGCGCGGCGGCGGGCATAGAGCAGACGCATCCGGCGGATATGTGCCGTGTAATGTCCCTCGGTAATAAACTGTGCCAGCGCCTCCTGATCCAGCAATCGGCCGCCGCGATACAGCTCTGCATGCGCTGTTTTTAGCGAATGCATTAATGGCCGTGGCAACACCAGATAACCCAGACGCAGACCGGGGTAGAGCGTTTTGCTGAATGTCCCGGTGTAGATAACCGGTGCGTCATCAACCAGCCCTTGTAACGCGGGGATCGGCTGGCCGGAAAAGCGAAATTCGCTGTCGTAATCATCCTCAACAATCCAGCTTCCCGTCTGCCGGGCGAGTGCCAACAGGCGCTGGCGCCGCTCCAGGCTCATTACGCAGCCCAGCGGATACTGATGAGAAGGGGTTACAAAAATTAGCCTGGGGGGTGTGTAGCCGGTATCCGGCGGTTGCATGCCGGCAAGATCGACGTCAATTGCCTGCAGTTCGACACCGTTCATCGCCAAAACGTTACGAATACCCCAGTAGGCTGGTTCTTCAATCCATGCACTATCGCCGGGATTACACAACATACGCGACACCAGGTCGATGGCCTGGTGAATACCCTCGGTTATCAGGATTTGCCCGGCGCTACAGCGCACGGAGCGGGTGACGCGCAGATATTCCACCAGCGCCTGTTGCAATGCCTGACTACCGCCGGCATTGCTGTAAGAGAGTTGGCTGGCCTGGGGCTTGCGGCTGATACGGGTCTGGATTTTACGAAACAGGGCGTGTGGAAAGGCGCTAACATCGGGCACCCCGGGCAAAAATGCTCCCCACTGGCGCGGGCTGGCGCTGCTTTTTTGCAGTAGCGCCTGGCCCCGCAAGGAAAGATGAGAGGGAAGATCGCCCGCACCGTGTCCGGCAGGCGACAGAGGCGCTGAAAGTAGGCTGTCTGGCACCGTCTGTGCCACAAAGGTGCCGCTTCCGGCACGGGAAACGACGTAACCTTCCGCCACCAGCTGCTCGTAAACCGTCAACACCGTGTTGCGCGACAGGCGGAGTTCTGCGGCTAAATCACGGCTCGGCGGCAGGCGGCTTTGCGGGGACAGACTCCCCTCGAGGATCGACAGGCGAATCGCGTTATATAATTTCTTATGCAGTTTGCCTTCGGTTTGTTCGTCCAGACGCAACTGCAGTAAATCACACACGAGCGAGCGCAAATTGGATCCCTTAATTATTCAAAACTGGTACTCGATTATAGGACCGCTTGTGTCATTGTTGCAAAAGAGGGTTGCTGCGAAATGAATCAATGACGGGGGGAGTTTAAGGTGAAGAATAACGAATTACATCAACGCCGTTTACAGGCGACACCGCGTGGTATTGGCGTGATGTGCGGCTTCTATGCCGAGAAAGCAGAAAACGCGACGCTCTGGGATGTGGAAGGCAACGAAGTCATCGATTTCGCCGCCGGGATTGCAGTGCTCAATACCGGGCATCGTCACCCAAAAATCGTCGCAGCGGTGGAAAAACAGCTGCAGGCGTTTACCCATACGGCCTATCAAATTGTCCCGTACGAAAGCTATGTCTCGCTGGCGGAACGCATTAACGAACGCGTGCCGGTAGACGGCCCGGCCAAAACGGCCTTTTTCTCGACCGGGGCGGAAGCACTGGAAAACGCGGTGAAAATTGCCCGCGCCTATACCAAACGACCTGGTGTGATTACCTTCGGCGGCGGCTTCCACGGACGTACCTATATGACCATGGCACTGACCGGTAAAGTGGCGCCGTACAAAATCGGCTTTGGCCCGTTTCCTGGTTCCATTTTCCATGCGCAATTTCCCAATACGCTCCATGGTGTAAGCACTGACGATGCACTGAAAAGTCTGGATCGTATCTTCAAAGCGGATATCGCCCCCGATCAGGTTGCGGCTATCCTGCTTGAACCGGTTCAAGGGGAAGGCGGATTCAATATTGCCCCTGACGACTTTATGCAGGCGCTGCGTAAACTTTGCGACACTCACGGCATTCTGCTGATTACCGATGAAGTGCAATCCGGCTTTGCGCGCACCGGTAAACTCTTTGCGGTGGAACATTACAGCGTCAAACCGGACTTGATCACCATGGCGAAGAGTCTGGCAGGTGGCCTGCCGCTGTCTGCGGTAGCGGGGCGTGCGGAAGTCATGGACGCACCGGCACCGGGCGGTTTGGGCGGTACTTATGCCGGCAACCCATTAGCCGTGGCCGCGGCGCATGCCGTGATGGATGTGATTGACGAAGAGAATCTGTGCGAACGCGCGAACCACCTGGGTAAACATCTGGTAGAAGTGCTAACTAAAGCGAAAGCAGACTGTCCGTACATTGCGGATATTCGCGCCCAGGGTTCTATGGTGGCCGTGGAATTTAACGATCCGCAAAGCGGGGAGCCATCGGCGGAATTCACGAAACAAGTACAGGATAAAGCGCTGACCGCCGGGTTGTTGCTGTTGAGTTGTGGTGTCTACGGCAACGTGATCCGCTTCCTCTATCCGCTGACCATCCCGGAAGTTCAGTTCCGTAAAGCACTGGATATTCTCTACCAGTCGCTGACCCACTAATTACCCTACACAAAGAAAGCCGCCGTCTGGCGGCTTTCTTACCCACTGTCATCTGCCTGTTATATAACCTTCAAAATTGTGGTTCCAAATTTCAGAAAATGGGTTATGTTTTAGCAGAGAATGCTGCCAAGACACGGGCGGCATCCCTGCTGGCTACTATCATATTATTTGCTTATGACCGTCAGCAAAATAATGTGTCAAATAACAACATCACAACAAATGCAATCACCATAAACAATGGGGAATCTCAGGATGAAAATGAAGGGTAAAGCGTTACTGGCAGGATGTGTCGCGTTAGCGATGAGCAACATGGCATTCGCGAAAGATATTAAAGTCGCTGTCGTGGGTGCGATGTCTGGCCCGGTTGCGCAATACGGTGATCAGGAGTTTACTGGCGCTGAGCAGGCTGTTGCTGATATCAACGCCAAAGGCGGTATCAAAGGCGACAAGCTGGTTATCACCAAATATGATGATGCCTGCGACCCGAAACAAGCTGTTGCAGTAGCGAACAAAGTGGTTAACGACGGCATCAAATACGTTATTGGTCACCTGTGCTCCTCTTCTACCCAGCCTGCGTCCGATATTTATGAAGACGAAGGTATTCTGATGATTACGCCAGCAGCGACGGCTCCGGAGCTGACGGCTCGCGGCTATAAACTGACTCTGCGCACCACCGGCCTGGATTCTGATCAGGGCCCGACTGCGGCAAAATACATTCTGGAACACGTTAAACCGCAGCGCATTGCTGTTATCCACGATAAACAGCAGTACGGTGAAGGTCTGGCGCGTGCCGTACAGGATGGCCTGAAAAAAGGCGGCGCGAACGTGGTGTTCTTTGACGGTATCACGGCTGGCGAGAAAGACTTCTCCACGCTGGTTGCGCGTCTGAAAAAAGAAAACATCGACTTCGTTTACTACGGTGGCTATCACCCGGAAATGGGCCAGATCCTGCGTCAGTCTCGTGCTGCCGGTCTGCAAACTAAATTTATGGGTCCGGAAGGCGTAGCGAACGTTTCCCTGTCTAACATCGCGGGCGATTCTGCCGAAGGCATGTTAGTGACCAAACCGAAGAACTACGATCAGGTTCCGGCGAACAAACCTATCGTAGAAGCGATCAAAGCGAAGAAACAGGATCCGAGCGGCGCATTTGTATGGACCACCTACGCCGCGCTGCAGTCTCTGGCTGCTGGCCTGAACCAGTCTTCTGACCCGGCGGCTATCGCGACCTGGCTGAAAGGTAACTCTGTTGAGACCGTTATGGGGCCGTTGTCCTGGGACGAGAAGGGTGACCTGAAAGGCTTTGAGTTCGGCGTGTTCACCTGGCATGCGAATGGCACCGCCACTGACGCCAAATAAACAGTAAAAAGGCAACGCAAGTTGCCTTTTTTAATGTTTGCGCCCTCTCCCTGTGTGAGAGGGCCGGGGTGAGGGCATCAGACCGCACAGACCTACTTCCCCGGATGAGCTGCGCTTATCCGGACTACTTTCTTACGCGCTGACGCGTTTTACCCAGCCATCTTGCTCAGCGGTAAAGCCCATTGCCTGAGCGAATGCGGCCATCACGCTGCGATCTTCCACGCCGGCTTCGGTAATCCACCAGGTAGTAATAGCAGGATTATCGCGGATCACTTCTTCGAGCAAATATTGGCCAACGCCGCGGCGACGGGTGACATCACGCACGCGCAGCGAATCCAGAGCAGCCTGAGTGCCACTCAGGGTCACACGAACAGCGCCTAGTAATCGGTCGTTAAAACGCGCCGCATAAATGCGATGTGTTTCGTCAACCTCCAGCGATGCAGGGGAGTATTCAGGCCAGACTTTAGCTAAATCAATATGATCCTGCTCGGTAAAACTTACCAGACGGATAATGGTCAATTTCATTCACAGCTTGTCCATGTCTCAAAAGATATTTGCAGTGTAAACAATTTCCTCTGACGCAGGCTGTTACTTTTTCATTTTTCGGTTTGTAGGCGATTACTTTTGAGCCAGGCGTTGCGGCAGATTTAAACATTAGGGATCGAAAAACAGGCAGCATTTTCCCCTGAAAGGTAGCGTTTTATTCCGCTCTTTGTGCCATTATTTTATGCTGTAAACTGAACTTTTTTGGTTTATCTCCAGCGTAATTCAGAATATTATCTCTGCTTAATCGCCTGAAAAATAGAGTATTTAGTCTGGTTTTTGCCAAAAAACTGCGCTAAACCATTCATGGCGCTGGTAAAAATAGCGTTGTCTATAAAAAGTACAGAATGCTTTTTAACCATAAAAAAACAATATATTTACACACGACATCACGAACGAGGATTTCAGAATGAGAAGGAACGCGAAGACATTAATCGCGGGGATGGTTGCACTTGCGATGTCTCACGCGGCCATGGCGAAGGATATAAAAGTTGCGGTTGTGGGGGCGATGTCCGGTCCGATTGCTCAATGGGGCGATATGGAGTTCAACGGTGCGCGCCAGGCTATCAAAGATATCAACGCTAAAGGCGGCGTTAAGGGCGACAAACTGGTCGCTGTGGAATATGACGACGCCTGTGACCCGAAACAAGCCGTTGCGGTGGCGAACAAAGTCGTTAACGACGGTATCAAATACGTAATTGGACATCTCTGTTCATCGTCAACGCAGCCTGCGTCTGACATCTACGAGGACGAAGGCATCCTGATGATCTCCCCCGGGGCGACTAACCCGGAACTGACCCAGCGCGGCTATCAGCACATTATGCGTACCGCAGGCCTGGACTCGTCTCAGGGGCCGACCGCCGCGAAATATATCCTCGGCACGGTTAAGCCGCAACGCATTGCCATCATTCACGACAAGCAGCAGTACGGTGAAGGCCTGGCGCGTTCTGTTCAGGAAGGGCTGAAAGCCGGTGGCGCGAATATCGTCTTCTTCGACGGCATTACCGCCGGTGAGAAAGATTTCTCTGCTCTCGTAGCCCGCCTTAAGAAAGAAAATATCGATTTTGTCTACTACGGTGGTTATTACCCGGAAATGGGGCAGATTCTGCGTCAGGCGCGTGCGAATGGTCTGCAGACCCAGTTTATGGGGCCAGAAGGCGTAGGGAATGCATCTCTTTCCAACATCGCGGGCGATGCGGCGGAAGGCATGCTGGTGACGATGCCGAAGCGTTACGACCAGGATCCGGCTAACCAGACCATCGTCGACGCGTTAAAAGCCGAGAAGAAAGACCCGAGTGGTCCGTATGTCTGGATCACCTATGCCGCAGTACAGTCTCTGGCACAGGCAATGGCGCGTTCTGGCAGTGATGAACCGCTCGCGCTGGTAAAAGATTTAAAAGCTAACGGAGCTAAAACCGTCATTGGGCCGCTGAACTGGGATGAGAAAGGCGATTTGAAAGGATTTGATTTCGGAGTCTTCCAGTGGCATGCCGATGGTTCGTCCACGGTAGCCAAATAAGGCAACCACTTATCATATTTCGCGCCGCAGATGCGTTGGCTGCATTTATCCACCCCGGTCACGTATGACTTGTACGCTTCCGGGCTGAACAAACTTGCCGCCTTCCTGCAACTCGAATTATGGCGAGTGGGGGTTCAACATCCCGGCTTGTCGGGTTTAGAAAGGTTACGTTATGTCCGAGCAGTTTCTCTATTTCTTGCAGCAGATGTTTAACGGCGTGACGCTGGGAAGCACCTATGCATTGATCGCCATCGGTTACACCATGGTGTATGGCATTATCGGCATGATCAACTTCGCCCATGGCGAGGTCTATATGATCGGCAGTTATGTCTCCTTTATGATTATTGCCGCTTTGATGATGATGGGTATCGACGCCAGTTGGCTGCTGATTGCCGCAGGCTTTGTCGGCGCTATCGTCATTGCCAGCGCGTATGGCTGGAGTATTGAGCGTGTGGCCTATCGGCCGGTGCGCAACTCCAAACGCCTGATTGCACTGATTTCCGCCATCGGCATGTCAATCTTCCTGCAAAACTATGTCAGCCTGACCGAAGGTTCACGTGACGTCGCGTTGCCGAGCCTGTTTAACGGCCAGTGGACGGTCGGCAGCAGTGATAATTTCGCTGCCACCATCACGACTATGCAGCTGGTTATCTGGATTGTGACCTTTGTTTCCATGCTTGCGCTGACGGTGTTTATCCGTTATTCCCGCATGGGGCGCGCCTGCCGCGCCTGTTCAGAAGACCTGAAAATGGCGAGCCTGCTTGGTATCAACACTGACCGTGTGATTGCCCTGACCTTTGTGATCGGCGCAGCGATGGCGGCAGTGGCGGGTGTGTTGCTCGGTCAGTTCTATGGCGTAATCAACCCCTATATCGGCTTTATGGCGGGGATGAAAGCCTTTACCGCAGCGGTACTGGGCGGTATCGGTAGCATTCCGGGTGCGATGATCGGCGGCCTGATTCTGGGCATCACCGAAGCACTCTCCTCGGCGTACCTGAGTACGGAATATAAAGACGTGGTGGCGTTTGCCCTGCTGATCATCGTGCTGCTGGTGATGCCGACCGGTATCCTGGGTCGCCCGGAGGTTGAAAAAGTATGAAACCAATGCATTTTGCGATGGCGTTGCTCTCAGCCGTCCTGTTTTTTGTGCTGGCGTCCGTCTTTATGGGCGTACAGTTAGAGCTGGATGGTACCAAACTGGTGGTGAACACCGCGGCGAGCATTCGCTGGGAGTGGGTGTTCATTGGTACTGCCGTGGTCTTTTTCTTCCAGTTGCTGCGCCCGGTTTACCAGAAAACCCTGAAAAACGTCTCGGGGCCGAAATTCATTCTGCCGGCGATCGACGGTTCGACCGTTAAACAGAAACTCTTCCTGGTGGCCCTGCTGGTTGCTGCCGTAGCATGGCCGTTTGTGGTTTCGCGCGGTACGGTGGATATCGCCACCATGACCATGATTTATATCATCCTCGGCCTCGGGCTGAATGTGGTGGTGGGGCTGTCCGGTCTGCTGGTGCTGGGTTATGGCGGTTTCTACGCCATTGGCGCTTACACCTTCGCGCTGCTGAACCACTATTACGGCCTCGGCTTCTGGACATGTCTGCCGCTGGCGGGCCTGGTATCAGCGGCAGCGGGTTTCCTGCTGGGCTTCCCGGTACTGCGTCTGCGTGGAGATTACCTGGCGATTGTCACCCTCGGTTTCGGCGAAATCGTCCGTATTCTGCTGCTGAACAACACTGAAATTACCGGTGGTCCGAACGGGATCAGCCAGATTCCAAAGCCGACGCTGTTCGGACTGGAGTTTAGCCGTACTGCGCGCGAGGGCGGCTGGGATACGTTCAGCAACTTCTTTGGCGTGCCTTATGATCCCAGCGACCGTGTCGTCTTCCTTTATATGGTTGCGCTGCTGCTGGTCATCGTTACCCTGTTTGTGATTAACCGTCTGCTGCGTATGCCGCTCGGTCGCGCCTGGGAAGCGCTGCGTGAAGATGAAATTGCCTGCCGCTCTCTGGGCCTCAACCCGACCCGCATCAAGCTGACCGCGTTCACTATCAGCGCCGCGTTTGCGGGTTTTGCCGGTACGCTGTTTGCTGCACGCCAGGGTTTTGTCAGCCCGGAGTCCTTCACCTTTGCGGAGTCCGCATTTGTGCTGGCAATCGTGGTTCTGGGCGGTATGGGTTCGCAGTTTGCGGTTATCCTGGCAGCGATTCTGCTGGTGGTTTCCCGTGAGCTGATGCGTGATTTCAATGAGTACAGCATGTTGATGCTGGGTGGATTGATGGTACTGATGATGATTTGGCGTCCTCAAGGCTTGCTGCCGATGACCCGTCCGCAACTGAAACTGAAAAACGGTCAGGCAAAGGGAGAGCAGGCATGAGTCAGCCATTGTTATCCGTAAACGGCCTGATGATGCGTTTTGGCGGCCTGCTGGCCGTCAACAACGTGGCGCTGGATTTACATCCGCAGGAGATCGTTTCGCTGATTGGCCCGAATGGTGCGGGCAAAACCACCGTCTTTAACTGCCTGACCGGTTTCTACAAACCGACGGGCGGCACCATCATGCTACGCGAGCAGCATCTGGAAGGGTTGCCAGGTCAGCAAATCGCACGCATGGGTGTAGTTCGTACTTTCCAGCACGTACGTCTGTTTCGTGAAATGACGGTGATTGAAAACCTGCTGGTAGCACAGCATCAGCAACTGAAAACCGGTGTGTTCTCCGGCCTGCTGAAAACACCGTCTTTCCGCCGCGCGCAAAGTGAAGCGCTGGATCGCGCCGCCACCTGGCTTGAGCGTATTGGTCTGCTTGAGCATGCCAACCGCCAGGCAAGCAACCTCGCCTATGGCGACCAGCGTCGCCTGGAGATTGCCCGTTGCATGGTGACACAGCCGGAAATCCTGATGCTGGATGAACCGGCGGCAGGTCTGAACCCGAAAGAAACCAAAGAGCTGGACGAGTTAATTGTTGAGCTGCGTAACAACCACAACACCACCATCTTGCTCATCGAACATGATATGAAGCTGGTGATGGGGATCTCCGATCGTATTTATGTCGTCAACCAGGGGACGCCGCTGGCTAACGGTACGCCGGAAGAAATTCGTAATAACCCGGACGTGATCCGTGCATACCTCGGTGAGGCATAAGATGGAAAAAGTCATGTTGTCCTTTGACAAAGTTAGCGCCCACTACGGCAAAATCCAGGCATTGCACGATGTCAGCCTGCATATCAATCAGGGTGAGATTGTTACCCTGATCGGTGCCAACGGCGCGGGTAAAACCACGCTGCTGGGTACCCTGTGCGGCGATCCGCGTGCAACCAGTGGTCGTATCGTGTTTGATGGCAAAGACATTACCGACTGGCAGACGGCGAAAATCATGCGTGAAGCGGTGGCGATTGTGCCGGAAGGGCGCCGTGTCTTTTCCCGTATGACCGTGGAAGAGAACCTGGCGATGGGCGGCTTCTTTGCCGACCGTGACCAGTTTCAGGATCGTATCAAGTGGGTCTACGAGCTGTTCCCTCGTCTGCATGAACGTCGGATTCAGCGTGCGGGCACGATGTCCGGCGGCGAACAGCAGATGCTGGCGATTGGTCGCGCGTTAATGAGCCAGCCGCGCCTGCTGCTGCTGGACGAACCCTCACTGGGGCTTGCGCCGATCATCATTCAGCAGATTTTCGATACCATCGAACAACTGCGTAAAGATGGGATGACAATCTTCCTCGTCGAGCAGAACGCCAACCAGGCGCTGAAACTCGCCGATCGCGGCTATGTGCTGGAAAACGGCCACGTCGTACTGGAAGATACCGGCGATGCGCTGCTGGCGAACGAAGCGGTGCGTAGCGCCTATCTTGGCGGTTGATCGCGTTTCCCCCTCCCCCTCACCCTAACCCTCTCCCTCAAGGGAGAGGGAACCGATCGCGTTGAGCAATAAATCGGGCACCGCTTTTCTCCCTCTCCCCGTGGGAGAGGGGCGGGGTGAGGGCATCAGGCTGCACCCAACCCTAAAAACCCCTTCACACAACCATCATCTCTCTGACGCCTGGCTGTCACCTTATTGTAATTAAAAGGTTATTTTTCTGTCATTCGAGCATGTCATGTTACCTCGCGAGCATAAAACGCGTGATATCGCGCATCCGGCACAACAAGAGAGAAAACCGAATGACACCGTTACGACACACAGCTTTAGGACTGGCTCTTGGGTTGATCTTTGCAGGCAACGCAATGGCTGTCACGACAATCCCATTCTGGCATTCCATGGAAGGCGAGTTAGGCAAAGAAGTTGACTCCCTGGCGCAACGTTTTAACGACACCCACCCGGATTACAAAATTGTGCCGGTGTACAAAGGTAACTACGAGCAGAGCCTGAGTGCGGGTATCGCAGCGTTTCGTACCGGTAATGCGCCGGCCCTGCTGCAGGTTTACGAAGTAGGGACGGCGACCATGATGGCATCGAAAGCCATTAAGCCGGTCTACGAAGTGTTCAAAGACGCCGGTATCAACTTTGATGAATCCCAGTTTGTGCCGACCGTTGCCGGTTACTACACCGATTCAAAAACGGGTCACCTGCTGTCCCAGCCGTTCAACAGCTCCACGCCGGTGCTGTACTACAACAAAGATGCCTTCAAAAAAGCGGGTCTGGATCCCGAGCAACCGCCAAAAACCTGGCAGGATCTGGCTGCATACACGGCCAAACTGAAAGCAACAGGGATGAAGTGCGGTTACGCCAGCGGCTGGCAGGGCTGGATCCAGATTGAAAACTTTAGCGCCTGGCACGGCCTGCCTGTTGCGACCAAAAACAACGGTTTCGACGGTACGGATGCGGTTCTGGAGTTCAACAAACCGGAGCAGGTGAAACACATCGCCATGCTCGAAGAGCTGAACAAGAAGGGCGATTTCAGCTATTTCGGTCGTAAAGATGAGTCTACCGAGAAGTTTTATAACGGCGACTGTGCGATTACCACTGCGTCCTCTGGCTCGCTGGCGGATATTCGTCATTACGCCAAATTTAACTACGGTGTGGGCATGATGCCTTACGACGCCGACGTGAAAGGCGCGCCGCAGAACGCCATCATCGGCGGGGCCAGCCTGTGGGTTATGCAGGGCAAAGACAAGCCGACCTATACCGGTGTTGCTCAGTTCCTGGAATTCCTGGCTAAACCGGAAATCGCCGCTGAATGGCACCAGAAAACCGGCTACCTGCCGATTACTACTGCGGCATACGATCTGACCCGTAAAGAAGGCTTCTATGACAAGAACCCGGGTGCGGATATCGCGACGCGCCAGATGCTGAACAAGCCGCCGTTGCCATTCACCAAAGGTCTGCGTCTGGGCAACATGCCGCAGATTCGTACCATTGTGGATGAAGAACTGGAAAGCGTCTGGACCGGCAAGAAAACGCCACAGCAGGCGCTGGATTCGGCGGTCGAACGTGGTAATCAACTGCTGCGCCGCTTCGAGCAGTCGACTAAGTCTTAATGTAAAGGTGCTGGATGTTCCCCGGTGGCGCTGCGCTTACCGGGGCTACATCATTAAGTAGCCCGGATAAGGCGCTTGCGCCGCCATCCGGGAGTGCATTCAGCAACGTTTAGCCAAAGAGTAACCTCATGTCCTCATCCCGTCCGGTGTTTCGTTCCCGCTGGCTGCCTTACCTGCTGGTCGCGCCTCAACTGGTTATCACCGTTATTTTCTTTATCTGGCCTGCAGGCGAAGCGCTGTGGTATTCGGTACAAAGTGTTGATCCGTTCGGCCTGTCGAGTCAGTTCGTGGGCCTTGATAATTTTGTGGCCCTGTTCCATGACGGCTATTACCTTGAGTCCTTCTGGACAACGATGCGTTTTAGCGCGCTGGTCACCTTTTTTGGCCTGTTCTCGTCCCTGTTCTTTGCCGCACTGGTCGACAACGTGGTACGCGGCAGTCGTGTATACCAGACGTTAATGCTGCTTCCGTATGCCGTCGCCCCGGCGGTCGCTGCGGTGTTGTGGATATTTCTCTTCAACCCTGGTCGCGGTTTGATAACCCACTTTCTTGAACAATTTGGTGATAACTGGAACCATGCGCAAAACAGTGGACAGGCCATGTTCCTGGTGGTTTTTGCTTCTATCTGGAAGCAGATTAGTTACAACTTTTTATTCTTCTTCGCTGCGCTGCAATCTATTCCCCGTTCCCTGGTGGAAGCGGCGGCGATTGACGGCGCAGGGCCGATTCGACGCTTCTTTAAGCTCTCGTTGCCGCTGATTGCCCCGGTGAGTTTCTTCCTGCTGGTGGTCAACCTGGTCTATGCCTTTTTCGATACCTTCCCGGTGATTGATGCCGCGACGGCGGGTGGCCCGGTACAGGCAACGACCACGCTGATTTATAAGATTTACCGTGAAGGTTTTGCCGGTCTGGATCTGTCCGCTTCCGCTGCACAGTCCGTGGTGCTGATGTTCCTGGTGATCGTGCTGACGGTCGTTCAGTTCCGTTATGTTGAAAGCAAGGTACGCTACCAATGATTGAGAATCGTCCCGGGCTGACTTTTTTCAGCCACCTTCTGCTTATTCTGGGCATTGTGACGATCCTGTTTCCGCTGTATGTCGCCTTTGTGGCGGCAACGCTGGATAACAACGCCGTTTATGAAACGCCAATGACCCTGATTCCCGGCACGCACCTGCTGGAAAATATGAAAGCGATTTGGGTTAACGGCGTTGGCGTTAACAGTGCGCCGTTCTGGCTGATGATGCTTAACAGCTTCATCATGGCGTTCTCTATTACCGTGGGGAAAATCGCCGTCTCGATGCTCTCCGCCTTTGCCATCGTCTGGTTCCGCTTTCCTCTACGTAACCTCTTTTTCTGGATGATTTTTATCACCCTGATGCTGCCGGTTGAAGTGCGTATTTTCCCGACGGTGGAAGTGATTGCGAACCTGAAAATGCTCGACAGCTACACCGGGTTAACGCTACCGCTGATGGCTTCGGCTACGGCGACATTCCTCTTTCGCCAGTTTTTTATGACGCTGCCGGATGAGCTGATGGAAGCGGCGCGTATTGATGGCGCCTCACCGATGCGCTTTTTCCGGGATATCGTGCTGCCGCTGTCAAAAACCAATCTGGCGGCGCTGTTTGTCATTACCTTTATCTACGGCTGGAACCAGTATTTATGGCCCCTGCTTATCATCAGCGACGTCAATCTGGGCACCGCTGTCGCGGGCATCAAAGGCATGATCGCCGTAGGTGAAGGCACCACACAATGGAATCAGGTGATGGCGGCCATGCTGCTCACGCTGATTCCCCCGGTCGTTATCGTTTTTGCCATGCAGCGTGCGTTTGTGCGTGGTCTGGTAGACAGTGAGAAATAAGATGGCAGGATTAAAACTACAGGCCGTAACCAAGAGCTGGGATAACGGCAAAACGCAGGTTATTCAGCCGTTGACGCTGGATGTGGCAGACGGCGAATTTATTGTGATGGTGGGGCCATCCGGTTGCGGAAAGTCGACGCTGCTCCGCATGGTCGCCGGCCTTGAGCGCGTCAGTACAGGCGATATCTGGATTGATAGCCAGCGCGTAACAGAAACAGAACCGAAAGATCGCGGTATTGCGATGGTGTTCCAGAACTATGCGCTCTACCCGCATATGAGCGTGGAAGAGAACATGGCCTGGGGGCTGAAAATTCGCGGTATGGGTAAAGAGCACATTGCCGAACGCGTGAAAGAGGCGGCCCGTATTCTGGAACTCGATGGTCTGTTAAAGCGCCGACCACGCGAGTTATCCGGCGGTCAGCGTCAGCGTGTGGCGATGGGACGTGCCATTGTGCGCGATCCGGCGGTGTTCCTGTTTGATGAACCGTTGTCAAACCTGGACGCGAAACTGCGCGTCCAGATGCGGCTCGAATTACAGCATTTACATCGTCGCCTGAAAACGACCTCGCTCTACGTAACCCACGACCAGGTAGAGGCAATGACGCTGGCGCAGCGTGTTATGGTGATGAATAAAGGCGTGGCGGAACAGATCGGTACGCCTGTTGAGGTGTATGAAAAACCGGCCAGCCGCTTTGTGGCGAGCTTTATCGGCAGCCCGGCCATGAACCTGCTTGATGGGCGTATCAGCAGTACCGGCACCCATTTTGAGTTAGAAAGCGGGATGGCGCTGCCCATTAACTGGTATTACCGGGGTTATGCCGGGCGTAAAATGACGCTGGGTATCCGCCCGGAACATATTGCGTTAAGCTCTCAGTCCGCAGGTGGCGTACCGCTGGTGATGGATACGCTTGAGATGCTTGGCGCAGACAATCTGGCTCACGGTCGCTGGGGCGATCACAAGCTGGTGGTGCGTCTTGCACATCAGGACAGGCCGCAGCAGGGCAGCACGTTGTGGCTGCATTTGCCGGAGAATCACCTGCACCTTTTTGACGGTGAAACAGGACAACGTGTATGAGTAACTGGCCTTACCCCCACGTCGCCGCCCATCGTGGCGGTGGTAAACTCGCCCCGGAAAACACCCTGGCGGCCATTGATGTGGGTGCCCGCTATGGTCACACGATGATCGAATTCGATGCGAAGTTGTCGAAAGACGGGCATATTTTTCTGCTGCATGACGATAATCTCGAACGTACCAGCAACGGCTGGGGTATTGCCGGGGAGCTGGAATGGAGCGATCTGCTGAAAGTTGATGCGGGTGGCTGGTTTAGCGGCGAATTCAAAGACGAACCGTTGCCGCTGCTGTCGCAAGTTGCCGACCGTTGCCGTCAGTACGGCATGATGGCCAACATCGAAATTAAACCGACGACCGGCACTGGGCCGCTGACGGGTAAAGTGGTGGCGTTAGCCGCGCGTGAACTCTGGGCTGATATGCCGACACCGTTGCTGTCGTCGTTTGAAATCGATGCGCTGGAAGCGGCAATGGCGGCAGCGCCGGAATTACCGCGTGGGTTGCTGCTGGATGAATGGCGCGACGACTGGCGGGAACTGACTAGCCGTCTGGAATGTTTTTCCATTCATCTTAATCACACGCTTCTGGATGAAGAACGAGTGGATATGCTTCGGGACGCTGGATTACGCATTCTGGTTTATACCGTCAACCGCCCTCAGCGCGCATCCGAGTTGCTACGCTGGGGCGTTGATTGCATCTGTACTGACAATATTGCCGTCATCGGGCCAGATTTTCAGCCTTAAGGCGCAACGGTTTTTAGCGGTATATTGGCTTGCGGCGTGCTGACATGGCTTTGATTCAGCATGCTGCTGCCTGTCTGGTTCGCGGGCAGCATATGTTGCTGCTGGCCCAGTGTCGCATCGTTGTTAGCGCTTTGGTTCAACATGCCGCCGTTTGTATTGGGGAGTATCTGCTGGGTATTCGGATCGAGCTCCCCCGGCTGTGCCTGCCTTACCCGCTGGGAATTATTATTAATCTGCGCTTCCAGATGCTGCTGTTGCAGGCGGGTCTGCGTCTGCAAATTCTGATTTAACATCCCTTTTTGCTGCTGTTGCTGATTGAGCATTTGCGTCTGCATTCGCTGCTGACTCGGTATCTGGTAACCCGGCTGATTCGGGTTATTGGTGGTGTTGAGCGGCTGTGCGAAAGCGGTCAATGGCAAGAATGCGGCCAGAATAAATAGTCGTTTCATCATCATCTCCTCCTTCTGAGGCTTCCTTTAAGTTTACTCCGTTTCACGCATTACGATGATCTTTTAGGAGTTCTGAACCAGGCTTAAGCGGGGACTGTTGCCCCTTCTCAGGAGAACGACGATGATGAAACAGAAGTTTGCGCGTTGGGTGGCGATAGCCGCTCTGATGGCGGGAGGATGTTTTAGCGTTGCGGCGGCACCTCCGCCCGTGGCGGCCCCGGCTCCGGTGTCATATGGCGTTGAGGCGGATGTCTTTCATCCGGTTCGTGCGAAGCAGGGGATGGTGGCGTCCGTTGACGAAACCGCCACCCGCGTTGGTGTCGATATCCTTAAGCAGGGGGGCAACGCCGTGGATGCGGCTGTGGCGGTTGGCTATGCGCTGGCCGTGACGCACCCGCAGGCCGGTAATCTTGGTGGTGGCGGGTTTATGATGATCCGCACTAAAGACGGCAAAACGACGGCTATTGATTTTCGTGAAATGGCCCCGGCAGCCGCAACGCGCGATATGTTTCTTGACGACCAGGGCAACCCGGACAGCAAAAAATCTCTCACGTCACACTTAGCTTCCGGTACGCCTGGCACCGTGGCGGGCTTTGCGCTGGCGCTGGAAAAATATGGCACATTGCCGCTGAATAAAGTCGTACAACCCGCGATTAAGCTGGCGAAGCAGGGCTTCGTAGTGAATGACGCGCTGGCTGACGATCTCAAAACCTATGGCAGTGAAGTACTGCCAAACCATGAAAACAGCAAAGCTATTTTCTGGAAAGATGGCGAACCGCTAAAAAAAGGCGACAAACTGATTCAGGCTAATCTGGCAAAGAGTCTGGAGATGATTGCCGAAAAAGGGTCGGATGCATTCTATAAAGGGGCGATTGCCGATCAGATTGCCCAGGAGATGAGCAAAAACGGCGGCCTAATCACGAAAGAAGATCTGGCTAATTATAAAGCCGTTGAGCGCATACCGATCAGCGGTGACTACCGCGGCTACCAGATTTTCTCCATGCCGCCGCCCTCCTCCGGGGGGATCCATATTGTGCAGATCCTCAATATTCTTGAGAACTTTGATCTCGCAAAATATGGCTTCGGCAGCGCGGATACTTTGCAGGTGATGGCTGAGGCAGAAAAGTACGCCTATGCCGACAGGTCTGAATATCTTGGCGACCCGGATTTTGTGAAGGTGCCCTGGCAGGCGTTGACCAACAAGGATTATGCAAAATCGCTGGCCCAGCAAATTGACGTCAACAAAGCGAAGCCATCGAGCCAGATTCGTCCGGGCAAGCTTGAGCCCTACGAGAGTAACCAGACGACACACTATTCGGTGGTGGATAAAGACGGTAATGCCGTTGCGGTGACCTACACCCTCAACACCACCTTTGGCAGCGGGATTGTGGCGGGGAATACCGGCATCCTGATGAACAACGAAATGGACGACTTCTCTGCCAAACCGGGTGTTCCGAATGTGTAGGGCCTGGTGGGGGGCGATGCAAATGCGGTAGGGCCGGGCAAACGTCCGCTCTCTTCTATGTCGCCGACTATCGTAGTGAAAGACGGAAAAACATGGCTGGTCACAGGCAGCCCTGGTGGTAGTCGAATCATCACAACAGTGCTGCAAATTGTAGTAAACAGCATCGATTTTGGGATGAACGTCGCCGAAGCGACCAATGCACCGCGCTTCCATCATCAGTGGCTGCCGGATGAACTGCGCGTCGAAAAAGGCTTTAGCCCGGATACTCTCAAGCTGCTTGAGCAGAAAGGGCAAAAGGTTGCCGTGAAAGAGGCAATGGGCAGCACGCAGAGTATTATGGTTGGCCCGGACGGCACGCTGTATGGTGCGTCTGACCCACGTACGGTGGATGATTTAACGGCGGGGTATTAAGCGAAATGGCCCTTTTATGGGAAAGGGCCATTTATTATATGAATGAATTCACAGCCAGCCTGAAATATTCTTAGTTGTATCAACGAAGTATATTCCCTTGCAGGGAATTAGCGTTTTTGTTTCAATGATGGTTAGGTCGGATTAGCCATGTTTTAAACATGCGCACCAAGGACAGGCCAGGAGAATATACATGGACGCTAATCAGGTGATTTTATCCGTTTTAACTAAGCATGACCTTTTCTATCTTAAAAACAGATATTTACAGATGCGGAAAAATGCGCGGGCGGCGGCAGAACGCCGAAACGAACGAGAACATTTACCCTTTGTTATTCTGAGCCTTGCGGATTTTTGTTCAAGTGGCATCGTCATGTTTTCATTGATCGGTTTTATTTTTATTATTTATGCTTTTTTTCAGGATGAAGTATTGAAAGGTCTAATTTGTAGTGGCATTACATTTATAATGATTATTCTTTGCTTTTTATACGTCGGCGTCAGACATACCAGATTTCCATGCATACTTGCTTTAAAAATTTTAATAATCAGGGCGAAATGTTTGAGGTATAAAATTCCGGTTCCGCAAAGACTCCCTGATGACTGGGAAATTTATACAATATAGTGGGAGAAGGCTTTTTAAGTCGATATTCGCCTTTTAGAATGTTGCTTTAAGTTTTTGCCGCGAGGCGTTAGTCTGAAATAAATTCAGGTGTTGGTTTCAACGAAGATGCTTTTTTTAAGCTGTATTAAGCATCAGCAAAAGGACAGGCCAGGAGAATGTACATGGACGCTAATCAGGTGATTTTATCCGTTTTAACTAAGAAGGATCTTTTCTATCTTAAAAACAGATATTTACAGATGCGGAAAATTGCGCGGGCGGCGACAAGGCACCAAAATGAAAGGGAGCGTTTACCCTTTGTTATTCTGAGTCTTGCAGAGTTTTGTTCAAGTGGTAATTTAATGTTTTCATCGCTAGGGTTTATCTTCTTTATCTCTGCTTTTTTTCAGGATGAAGTATTGAAAGGTCTGATTTGTACTGCGATTACATTTATGATAGTTATTCTTTGCTGCTTATATTCCGACTTCAGACAAACCAGATTTCCGGCTATGCTTATTTTTAAAATGTCATTAATCAGAGCGAAATGCTTAAGGTATAAAATTCCGGTGCCGCAAAGCCTCCCTGATGACTGGGAAATTTATCCTATATAGTGGGCAAAGGCTTTTTAAGTCAATATTCGCCTTTTAGAATGTTGCTTTAAGTTTTTGCCGCGAGGCGTTAGTCTGAAATAAATTCAGGTGTTGGTTTCAACGAAGATGCTTTTTTTACGCTGTATTAAGTATCAGCAAAAGGACAGGCCAGGAGAATGTACATGGACGCTAATCAGGTGATTTTATCCGTTTTAACTAAAAAGGATCTTTTCTATCTTAAAAACAGATATTTACAGATGCGGAAAAATGCGCGGGCGGCGACAAGGCACCAAAATGAAAGGGAGCATTTACCCTTTGTTATTCTGAGTCTTGCAGAGTTTTGTTCAAGTGGTAACTTCCTGTTTTTAGTAGTGTTCGTTTCCGCAATTGCTAATGCTGTATTTCGGGATGAAATTATAAAAGGTCTTATTATTACTGGGTTTATAATTATAATAACTTTTTTTGGATTTTTATACATCGACGCCAGGCAAACCAGATTTCCGTTTATGCTTATTTTAAAAATGTTCTTAATCAGGGTGAAATGTTTGAGATATAAAATCCCGGTACCGCAAAGTCTTCCTGATGACTGGGAAATCAACTGGTCCATATAGTCGACTAAGGCTGTCCATATCGATATTCCTCATCGATAAAGGTGGCCTTAAATTTTTTCAGCGAGTCGCCAACCTGATAAATTTTCAATGGCGTTGGTTTTAATGAGAATGCGTTTCTGAAGTCCTGCGAAACGGCTTTATAAAGCCGTCCGGTGCCGGGTTTGTCTCCCAAGGAGCGTAACGCCAGCGAATTTTTATTGGGAACGATTTTCATACCGGAATAGGCTGCATAGACGGTAACGGCAAAGTCTACTGAGCTATAAGCAAGGTCGCCTTCATCAATATCATAGCCCATTTTTTGGGCAATAAAGCGATAGATGTCACGTATTTTTCCTGGTTCCTGACGATCGTAAAACAAAGGTGAAACACTTTCAAAAATATTATTGGCACCATGAGTAGCTAATACCACGCTTATGCCTTTTATTCGTTTTGAATGGACCGTATTGCCAAACTTATAAACACTCAGCGCACCAAAAATCTGCCCAAAGCCGGAAACAACCCCTCCGGCTATCTTAGCATATTTTAAGATACCTTGATCCTCAAATATATCGGTGATGATATACTTGTGATAATCGCCTCGCCGCAGGCTCTGATACTCTTTTTCAGCTAGCTCGAACTCAAACTTAAGCTCATTGATTAACCTGATTCGTTCATTTATATCAAAGGTACTGTTAAATCGACGAGTGATATCGATGATGACATTTTCGATCTCCTGAATATAATCCATTCTTGATATCGATGAATCTATAAAAAATACCGAGGCCAGGTTTGCTACACGGCGAAGCGCTAACGCGTACTGTTCCAGGTCCCGCCTTAAATAACTGATCGCTGCTGTTCCCATTTAAAATATCCTTTCTTCCCAGAGGCTCCATGCGCTTGTCCCTGCGGCAACATGCTCCCATACCACCGATTCATAGACAAAGGAGACGCTCTCCTGAGGTTGGCTGTCATTATGGGTGAGGGAATTAGGATAATAAAAACGAATATGATTTATTTTTGCTTTGACAAGTTTTAGTTGGAAATAATGTTCCATGCCTCCGCCACGGCTTGAACGATAAAAATTAAAAAGACATTCAAGCTCTTCATTTTTACTTATGGCATTGGCTAACAGTGGCGTGGACTTATCGATGGGCTTTCTGATTTCAACTGGCTGCATTAATACATTTTGTTCACGCGTTATCTCGCTGGTTAATTCATAGATGAAGATTTCATCCTCGTGCATCAATTGATAACTATTGCCAATGGATTTCTGTGTTGAACACCCTTCGGAAATCAATCCTTGCTGCGAGCCCTGAGGAGAAAGATAAATAATGTTTGCCATTTTAGCCTCCTGCTAAAAATATTTATTTACTCTTTTTATTGGCGCCGTGTCCAGAACAGATTAAACATTTATTTTATGAATAGATTTATAAATAATATTTATGTACCTAAAAAACTTTCTCTCTCTTTTTCAAAAGAGAGAGAAAGGGATTATTTTATCCGCGCCATAAAATAGGCATCAATATACTCGCCGTTGCGCAGGGCGAAGCGCTTTCCGGTCCCTTCAATTTTAAAACCAAACTTCTGATACAGCGTCAACGCCGGGGCATTATCAACGAAGACGGTCAGTTCAATACGTTCTATTCGCAGCCAGTTATCGCACAGATTGACCATTTCGTGCATCAACGCACTGCCAACGCCGCGCCCCTGTTTTTCGGCTGAAACGCCAATACCAAAAGTGGCAACGTGGCCGCGCCGGGGGTTTTCCATGATATCCAGAGCCAGGTGTCCGACGACCTCTTTATCAATACAGGCGACGAGGTGGCGTCGGCCTGGTTTGACGGCGGCCCTTTCTTGCCACATTGTCATGGAAGGATGAGGAATTTGTAGCGTGTCGTGATACACCCCAGGATGTGAATTGATATGGCGTAATGCTTCTGCATCGCTGGCTTCAATATGGCGTATCACAATGTCACTCATTCCTTTTTTCCTCTGTTGGTGAAGTTGCCTCTTCAACATCATGGACTTTGCAAAGTGCGTCAACTGCCATTTTTTGCAAAAAAGGGGTAGACAAGTGCGAATGATAATGATTATTATTGCCATGCGTTCAGGGAAACCGATACGGTAATCCTGAAAGCACGACATTGCTCACATTGCTTCCAGTATTTCTTAGCCAGCCGGGTGCTGGCTTTTTTTTTTACCTGCGTTTTTCCTCAACCTTTTTGCTTACACTATCCGTAGTGGCGTCGAGTACCAGCCCTACAACGTTCGTCTGTTCATGCCGTGGGGCACGCAGTTCTGCCTGGCCGGTAAAGGTGCCACCCTGCTTTACGCTCAGCGAGTGATAGGCGAGCGTGCCGGTTAACGTACCGTTTTCGGCAATATCTACCGCATCACCTGTACACTGACCTGTCACGGTGCCGTCGATAATCAGTTCCTGACAGTTAATATTCCCATCAACCCGTCCTTCACGCATGACGTTGACAAGACTCTCTTTTACGTTGATATCTCCACGTACGCTGCCATAAACATAAACCGGGCTGGATGAGGTGATATTGCCTTCAAGGTGAACATCGCAGGCGATCACCGTACGAGTCTCTTTCTGCGCCGGATGTTGGTTATCGGGGGAGGGCGTGGTGACGATTGCGCCCTGGTTATCGCTGTTTTTATGTTTTTTGAACATACCTGTAATTAATCCTCTGAGGATAAAAGCGCTAAAGAAGGCAAAAGCTAGCAGTCCTGCGCTTTGCGCCAGCGTTGATGCGCCAACGCACCATGCCAACAGCGCAAACAACCAGACCAGAAGGGTGATGTTTAGCAGGAGATATTTTCTGTCCATGCATAATTCCCTGGGCCGCTTTCTATTGCAGTCAGCGCCATGCGTGGCTGACCTGTTATCGCGCGAAACATCCTGCTTTTCGCGGCACTTTTATCAGCAATTTGGGCGAAGAGATCAAGATGTGGTAGGGGATTTTAAGAATGGAAGTGATTGTTTATTCTGCTTTTATAATTCCAGAATATAGATGGTAAGGTTGCAATGCTGTGGCTGAATATCTTGTTCATTGATGGCGGCGGTTTTTATCCGTGGGCGTCTTGCGCTAAGGTTTAAGGCTGCGACGCTAAACAAGGACAGCATTATGACTCTGCATTGCGCATTTATCGGCTTTGGTAAAAGTACCACCCGCTACCACCTCCCATACGTTCTCAATCGCAAAGATACCTGGCACGTGGCGCATATCTTTCGCCGCCATGCGAAACCGGAAGAACAGCAGCCGCAGTATCAGCACATTCACTTCACCAGCGATTTTGATGAGGTTCTTAATGATCCGCAGGTCAGGCTGGTCATCGTTTGTACCCACGCGGACAGCCATTTTGAGTATGCGAAACGGGCGCTGGAAGCCGGGAAAAATGTGCTGGTTGAGAAGCCATTTACACCGACGATTGCCGAAGCAGTGACTCTCTTTGAACTGGCGAAAAGTAAAGGTCTGATCGTTACGCCGTATCAGAATCGCCGCTTTGACTCCTGTTTTTTGACAGCCAAAAAAGCCATTGAAAGCGGCAAGTTAGGTGAAATCGTTGAAGTAGAGAGCCATTTTGATTACTACCGCCCGGTTGCAGAAACGAAACCGGGCCTGCCGCAGGACGGGTCGTTCTATGGTCTTGGCGTGCATACGATGGATCAAATTATTTCACTGTTTGGTCGCCCGGACCATGTGGCATATGACATTCGTAGCCTGCGTAACAAGGCCAATCCGGATGATACCTTTGAAGCTCAGCTCTTTTATGGCGACCTGAAAGCTATCGTGAAAACCAGCTACCTGGTCAAAATCGACTATCCGAAGTTTATTGTCCATGGCCGCAAAGGATCATTCATCAAGTACGGCATCGACCAGCAGGAGACCAGCCTGAAGGCCAATATCATGCCCGGCGATGCGGGGTTTGCGGCAGATGACAGTGTCGGTGTGCTGGAGTATGTGAATGACGCAGGTGAAACGGTGCGTGAGGAACTGAAACCGGAAATCGGTGACTATGGTCGGGTCTATGATGCGCTCTATGCCACATTGACTGCCGGGGCGGATAATTACGTCAAGGAAACTGATGTTCTGACCAACCTGGAGATCCTGGAACGTGCCTTTGAACAGGCCTCTCCCGCGACGGTAACCCTCGCAAAATGAGCGGTCTTCCGCTATCGGAAGTCATTCATAATTTTTGAACAGAGGAGTCAATTTTCACCCTCTATGATTGGTCAGCGATCGGGTCCACACTTACCCCATCGAAACGAACATGAGGGTGAAAACATGATTTACTTACGCAAAGCAAACGACCGTGGCCATGCAAATCATGGCTGGCTGGACTCCTGGCATACCTTTTCGTTTGCCAACTATTACGATGCAAACTTTATGGGTTTTTCTGCACTGCGCGTGATTAATGACGACGTGATTGATGCCGGGCAGGGGTTTGGTACTCATCCCCATAAAGATATGGAAATCCTGACATATGTACTGCAAGGCGCGGTTGAACATCAGGACAGCATGGGCAATAAAGAGCAGGTCCCGGCAGGCGAATTCCAGATAATGAGCGCAGGTACCGGCGTGCGGCACTCAGAGTACAACCCGAGCGCTACTGAACCGCTGCGTCTGTACCAGATCTGGATTATTCCGCAAGAAAATGGCATCACGCCGCGTTATGAACAGCGTCGCTTTGATGCAACGCAGGGCCGCCAACTGGTTCTGTCGCCGGACGCGCGTGATGGTTCGCTGAAAGTGCATCAGGACATGGAGCTTTATCGCTGGGCGCTGTTGAAAGATGAGCAGTCTGTGTATCAGGTTTCTGCAGACCGCAAAATCTGGATTCAGGTGGTGAAAGGCGAGGTTTCCATTAACGGAACGAAAGCGACCACCAGCGATGGCCTGGCTATCTGGGACGAGCAGGCTCTGTCCATTCATGCCGATAGCGACAGCGAAATTTTACTCTTCGACCTGCCGCCAGTTTGATCGGGCTTAAATAAATGACGCAACCTTCCGGTTAACACCAGAAGGTTGCGCTTTGTCCGTGATAAACTGGCCTGATGTTTCCCCGTTTATCAATTCAGGACGATGAAAAAGAAAAGACCCGTACTTCAGGATGTGGCCGATCGCGTTGGCGTGACCAAAATGACGGTCAGCCGATTTTTACGCAACCCGGAGCAGGTCTCCGTGGCGCTTCGGTCTAAAATAGCGGCTGCACTTGATGAACTGGGCTACATTCCGAATCGGGCTCCGGATATCCTCTCCAATGCCACCAGCCGTGCGGTTGGCGTGCTGCTTCCCTCTTTAACTAACCAGGTTTTCGCAGAGGTTCTACGCGGTATCGAAAGCGTGACGGATGCGTTTGGCTATCAAACCATGCTGGCACACTTTGGCTATAAACCTGAACTGGAAGAAGAGCGGCTTGAATCCATGCTGTCATGGAATATCGACGGTCTTATCCTTACTGAACGTACGCATACCCCTCGCACGCTGAAAATGATTGAAGTGGCCGGTATCCCGGTGGTTGAACTGATGGACAGCAAATCGCCTTGTCTGGATATCGCCGTTGGCTTCGACAACTTTGAAGCGGCACGGCAGATGACGGCAGCCATTATTGAACGTGGTCATCGCCGGGTGGCCTACCTGGGCGCACGTCTCGACGAACGTACTATTATCAAACAGAAGGGGTATGAGCAGGCGATGCTTGATGCGGGTCTGACGCCATACAGCGTGATGGTAGAACAGTCCTCCTCCTATACCGCGGGCATTGAGCTCATGCGGCAGGCGCGTCGCGAATACTCGCAACTGGACGGAATTTTTTGTACCAACGACGACCTGGCGGTCGGCGCGGCGTTCGAATGCCAGCGTCTGGGACTCAAAATTCCTGATGATATGGCGATCGCCGGGTTCCACGGTCACGACATTGGCCAGGTAATGGAGCCGCGTCTTGCGAGCGTGCTTACGCCGCGTGAACGCATGGGGCGTATTGGCGCAGAACGCCTGCTGGCGCGCATTCGTGGTGAATCTGTTACGCCAAAATTGTTAGATTTAGGTTTCACATTGTCACCGGGTGGATCTATTTAGTCTGACAAATTTGAAGTAGCTCACACTTATTCACTTCTGGCACGAATGGTTATTGCTTATCCATTATCCCGGCAGGACAATGTTACCGATAACTGTTACCCGTAACAATTCACTTTGTACCTGTGGGAGCTACGCTTTGAGCACGACTAACCATGATCACCACGTCTATGTCCTGATGGGCGTATCTGGCAGTGGTAAATCCGCCGTCGCCAGTGAAGTGGCGCATCAACTCCATGCCGCGTTTCTTGACGGCGACTTCCTTCATCCACGCGCTAATATCATGAAAATGGCCGCAGGCGAGCCGTTGAATGACGATGACCGCAAACCCTGGTTGCAGGCGCTCAACGATGCGGCCTTTGCAATGCAGCGTACCAACAAAGTGTCGCTGATTGTCTGTTCGGCGCTGAAAAAGCGTTACCGCGACCTGCTCCGTGATGGTAACCCTAACCTCTCCTTTATCTACCTGAAAGGGGACTTCGATGTTATCGAAAGCCGCCTGAAAGCGCGTAAAGGACACTTCTTTAAAACGCAAATGCTGGTGACCCAGTTTGAAGCCCTGGAAGAGCCGGGTGCGGATGAGCGCGACGTGTTGATCGTGGATATTGACCAGCCACTGGACGGTGTTGTCGCCAGCACGATTGAAGTGATTAACAAATAAAGGCAGTTCGTTGTGAGTACATTGACGCTTGTTTTAACAGCAGTTGGCTCTGTGTTGCTGCTGCTGTTTTTAGTGATGAAAGCGCGTATGCATGCTTTCGTTGCTTTGATGGTGGTTTCTATTGGTGCAGGACTTTTTTCCGGTATGCCGTTAATCAAGATTGCGGCGACGATGGAAAAAGGGATGGGTGGGACGCTGGGCTTCCTTGCCATTGTGGTAGCTTTGGGAGCGATGTTCGGCAAAATTCTGCATGAGACCGGCGCGGTCGATCAGATAGCCGTGAAGATGCTCAAATCATTTGGTCACAACCGCGCGCATTTCGCGATTGGCCTGGCCGGGCTGATTTGCGCGCTGCCGCTGTTCTTCGAAGTGGCGGTCGTGCTGCTGATTAGCGTTGCCTTCTCTATGGCGCGTCATACCGGTACGAACCTTGTGAAGCTGGTGATTCCGCTGTTTGCGGGTGTAGCGGCGGCCGCAGCATTTCTGCTGCCGGGGCCTGCACCGATGCTGCTGGCTTCGCAGATGCACGCCGACTTTGGCTGGATGATCCTGATTGGGCTGTGCGCTGCCGTTCCAGGAATGCTGATTGCCGGGCCGCTGTGGGGCAACTTTATCAGCCGCTATGTTGAACTGCATATCCCGGATGACATCTCCGAGCCGCATTTAGGTGAAGGCAAAATGCCGTCATTCGGCTTTAGCCTGTCGCTGATTCTGCTGCCGCTGGTGCTGGTAGGTCTGAAAACTATCGCAGCGCGTTTTGTTGCAGAAGGTTCAGATCTCTACAACTGGCTGGAGTTTATCGGTCACCCGTTCACCGCGATTCTGGTGGCGTGCCTGGTGGCGATTTATGGCCTGGCCATTCGTCAGGGCATGGCGAAAGACCGCGTGATGGAAATCTGCGGTCAGGCACTGCAGCCGGCGGGTATCATCCTGCTGGTGATTGGGGCTGGCGGTGTGTTCAAGCAGGTGCTGGTGGATTCGGGTGTTGGCCCGGCATTAGGTGAAGCGTTGACCGGTATGGGTCTGCCGATTGCGGTGACCTGTTTTGTGCTGGCCGCAGCGGTGCGCATTATTCAGGGGTCTGCGACTGTCGCCTGTTTAACCGCAGTGGGTCTGGTGATGCCGGTGATTGAACAACTGCATTTTTCCGGTGCGCAACTGGCGGCCCTGTCGATTTGTATCGCGGGTGGTTCCATTGTGGTCAGTCACGTGAACGATGCGGGATTCTGGCTGTTCGGTAAATTTACCGGCGCCACCGAAGCGCAGACGCTGAAAACCTGGACCTTAATGGAAACGATTCTGGGCACCACGGGTGCGATTGTTGGGATGATTGCGTTCACCCTGCTGAGTTAAGTTGTTTTCATCGGTTATTCCCGGAGGCGGCGTTGCCTCATCCGGAGTGAGTATGGTGCGGCCTGATGCCCTCACCCTTGTGGAGCGGCGCGGTTTGATGCCCTCACCCCAACCCTCTCCCACGGGGAGAGGGAGCAAACACCAAAAACGGCAACTAAGGTTGCCGTTTTGCTTTTACCTCCACGGGGAGAGGGAGCAAACACTAAAAAAGGCAACTTGTGTTGCCTTTTTGCTTTTGTTCCCGCTGCCGTTTTGCTTTTTGTCTTGCTAACCCTTCATCCACAGGCGGATGCCATCCAGGAACATCTGGGTTGCGAGCATCACCAGCACCAGTCCCATTAAACGCTCAAGCGCGTTCACCCCTTTTTCACCGAGCAGGCGCAGGAACAGCGATGATTGCAGCAATATCGCCACGGTACCGCCCCAGGCAATCAACAATGCAATAACCAGATGGCCCATCTGATTAGGGTACTGGTGTGAAAGCAGCATCAGGGTGGCAAGCAGTGTCGGCCCGGCCACCAGCGGAACCGCAAGCGGTACAATAAAAGGTTCTTCACCTGCGGGCAGACCCATACTGCTACCGGACTCGCTGGGGAAAATCATTTTAATGGCGATCAGAAACAGGATGATGCCGCCGGAAATCGAAACGGTTTCGGCGCGCAGGTTGAGAAATGCCAGAATATTTTCGCCCGCGAAGAGGAAAACCAACATCAGCACCAGTGCGATGAGGAGCTCGCGAATCATGATTTTTCGGCGGCGCTTCGGCTCAGTGTGCTTAAGAACTGACATAAAAATCGGCAGGTTCCCGAGAGGGTCCATAATCAGGATCAACAACACTGCCACCGAAATGATTTCGCTCATTATCAATTACCCATATTGCCGCTGATAAGCGGTATTTCTGATGGCTTGCCCATCATTGATTAATTTCACTTGCGACTTTGCGTGCATTTTGTAAGGTGGACTATTAGCGCCAGTTGGATACTGGCTCGCACTAACAGCACACACCTTCGCAGGAAATACGCTATGAAAAATGTTGGTTTTATCGGTTGGCGCGGAATGGTCGGCTCCGTACTCATGCAACGCATGGTAGAAGAGCGCGACTTCGACGCCATTCGCCCGGTCTTCTTCTCTACTTCCCAGCTTGGTCAGGCAGCCCCGACGTTCGGCGGTAAGTCTACCGGTACGTTGCAGGACGCATTCGATCTGGAAGCACTGAAGGCCCTCGACATCATTGTCACCTGCCAGGGCGGCGATTATACCAACGAAATTTATCCAAAGCTTCGTGAAAGCGGTTGGCAGGGTTACTGGATCGATGCTGCCTCTTCCCTGCGTATGAAAGATGACGCCATCATTATTCTTGACCCGGTGAACCAGGCGGTGATTACCGACGGCCTGAACAAAGGCATCAAAACCTTCGTGGGCGGCAACTGTACTGTCAGCCTGATGCTGATGTCACTGGGCGGTCTGTTCGCCAACGATCTGGTGGAATGGGTTTCTGTGGCGACTTATCAGGCTGCTTCCGGCGGCGGTGCGCGTCATATGCGTGAATTGCTAGCGCAAATGGGGCAACTGCATGGTCACGTGGCGGCTGAGCTGGCAGACCCGGCTTCTGCCATCCTCGATATCGAACGTAAAGTTACCCAGCTCTCTCGCAGCGGCGAACTGCCCGTCGATAACTTCGGCGTGCCGCTGGCTGGCAGCCTGATCCCCTGGATCGACAAACAGCTGGATAACGGTCAAAGCCGTGAAGAGTGGAAAGGCCAGGCTGAAACCAACAAAATTCTCGCGACAACCACCACAATTCCGGTTGATGGCTTGTGTGTTCGCGTCGGCGCGCTGCGCTGCCACAGCCAGGCATTTACCATTAAATTGAAAAAAGATGTGTCTATCCCGACCATCGAAGAACTGCTGGCGGCCCATAACCCATGGGCGAAAGTGGTACCGAACGACCGTGAAATCACCATGCGTGAACTGACGCCAGCTGCCGTAACAGGCACGCTGACCACCCCTGTAGGACGTCTGCGTAAGCTGAATATGGGGTCGGACTTCCTCTCTGCATTTACCGTAGGGGACCAGCTACTGTGGGGCGCAGCGGAGCCGCTACGCCGCGTATTACGCCAGCTCGCATAATCTTAATTTGTTTAAAAAGGGGTGCTTGTCACCCCTTTTTTTTGCGTATTAACGGAGTGTACGCAGATGTTGATATTTTTCTCGGGAGTCAGATAAAGCGTTGGCTATGCTTTAAGTGGGGTGTTTACGCATTCTGCCTGAAGGTAGGACGGAGCAGAGAGGATGCACATTATGTGCTGCGCCGTTCAGGTCAAAAAAAATGTCACAGCTGGGCGTATAACCTTGCCGGGAAAGGTGTGACATAAATAACAAGGATTAAACCATGTCTGTTTTTGTAGATAGAGACGTGATTAATGCGCTCATTGAAGGCCATTTTGCAGACCCCTTTTCCGTCCTCGGCATGCACCAGACGGAAGCCGGGCTGGAAGTCCGCGCATTATTACCTGACGCGACCGAGGTCTGGGTTATTGAACCCAAAACCGGGCGCAAAGTAGGCAATCTTGATTGCCTTGATTCACGCGGTTTCTTTAGTGGCGTTCTGCCGCGACGCAAAAACCCCTTTCGCTACCAGTTGGCCGTTATCTGGCATGGGCAGCAGAACCTTATCGACGATCCTTACCGCTTTGGTCCATTGATTCAGGATATGGACGCCTGGCTGCTTTCCGAAGGCACCCACCTGAGACCTTACGAAACGCTGGGCGCGCACGCAGATACAATGGACGGCGTGACCGGGACCCGCTTCTCTGTGTGGGCGCCAAATGCCCGCCGGGTTTCCGTCGTCGGGCAATTTAACTACTGGGATGGTCGCCGCCATCCCATGCGCCTGCGCCGTGAAAGCGGTATCTGGGAACTTTTCATTCCGGGTGCGCACAATGGGCAGCTCTATAAATTTGAGATGATTGATGCGCACGGCAAGCTGCGGATCAAATCTGACCCTTACGCTTTTGAAGCGCAGATGCGCCCGGAAACAGCATCCATGATTTGCGACCTGCCGGAAAAGATAGCGCAGACGCAAGAGCGTAAAAAAGCCAACGAATTTGATGCGCCCATCTCCATCTACGAGGTCCATCTGGGGTCATGGCGTCGCCACACGGACAATAATTTCTGGCTGAGCTACCGTGAGCTGGCGGACCAACTGGTGCCGTATGCAAAATGGATGGGCTTTACCCATCTGGAGTTGCTGCCCGTTAATGAGCATCCGTTTGACGGAAGTTGGGGTTATCAGCCAACGGGCCTCTATGCCCCGACGCGCCGTTTTGGCACCCGTGATGATTTTATCTACTTTATCAAAGCAGCTCATGCCGCTGGGTTGAATGTGATTCTGGACTGGGTACCAGGTCATTTCCCGTCCGATGACTTTGCTCTGGCCGAATTTGACGGCACCGCGCTCTATGAACACAGCGATCCGCGTGAAGGTTACCATCAGGACTGGAATACCCTGATTTATAACTATGGTCGCCGTGAAGTCAGCAACTATCTGGTGGGGAATGCGCTCTACTGGGTTGAGCGTTTTGGTATTGATGCCCTGCGCGTGGATGCCGTCGCCTCGATGATTTACCGCGATTACAGCCGTAAACAAGGCGAGTGGATCCCCAACGAATTTGGTGGGCGGGAAAATCTCGAAGCCATCGAGTTTTTGCGTAGCACCAACCGCATTCTTGGCGAGCAGGTTCCTGGCGCGGTGAGTATGGCAGAAGAGTCCACCGACTTTGCCGGCGTCTCGCGTCCGCCTTCGCTGGGCGGCCTGGGCTTCTGGTACAAGTGGAACCTCGGCTGGATGCACGACACCCTGGATTACATGAAGCTCGATCCGGTCTATCGCAAACATCATCACGACAAACTCACCTTTGGCATGCTCTACAACTACACGGAAAATTTCGTGTTGCCGCTGTCCCATGACGAAGTGGTGCATGGCAAGAAATCTATTCTTGACCGTATGCCCGGCGATGCGTGGCAGAAGTTTGCCAACCTGCGTGCTTACTACGCCTGGATGTGGGCTTTCCCCGGTAAAAAACTGCTGTTTATGGGTAACGAATTTGCGCAGGGGCGTGAGTGGAACCATGACAGTAGCCTCGACTGGCATCTGCTTGAAGGGGGCGATAACTGGCACCACGGCGTGCAGCGTCTGGTGCGGGATATGAACCACGTCTACCGTCACCACAAAGCGTTGCATGAGCTGGATTTTGACCCATATGGCTTTGAATGGCTGGTGGTGGATGACCATGAAAACTCGGTGTTTGTCTTTGTGCGTCGCGATAAAGCCGGGAACGAAATCATTGTTGTCAGCAATTTCACCCCTGTACCGCGCCATAACTACCGCTTTGGTATCAACCAGCCGGGCCGCTGGCGTGAAGAACTGAATACGGATTCGATGCACTATCACGGCAGCAATACCGGCAATGGCGGTGGCGTGCACAGTGATGAAATCCCGATGAACGGCAGGGCGCAATCTCTCTCGGTGACGATTCCGCCGCTGGCTACCGTCTGGTTTGTGCGGGAGGGGTGATGACCAGGCTGACCGCAGGCAACGCGACCCCACTGGGAGCCCATGTGGAGGAAAATGGCGTGAATTTCACGCTATTTTCGGCACATGCGGAGCGAGTGGAACTGTGCATTTTTGATGACGAAGGCAACGAACAACGTTTTGACTTACCCGCCCGTAGCGGCGATGTCTGGCACGGTTTCCTGGCGAATGCGTTGCCCGGTACGCGTTATGGCTACCGTGTACACGGCCCGTGGGAATCTGGTCAGGGGCATCGCTTTAACCCGGCGAAGCTACTTCTCGATCCCTGTGCGCGCCGTGTCGAAGGTGATGTGAAAGACAGCCCATTGTTGCACGGCGGCTATGATTCTCCTGATCCACATGACAGCGCGGCCATCGCGCCAAAAAGCGTGGTCGTGGATGACACGTTTGACTGGGAGAATGATGCCGCGCCACGCACGCCATGGGGTAATACAGTCATCTATGAAGCGCATGTCAAAGGGTTGACGTATCTGCACCCGGATTTGCCCGCTGAGATTCGCGGTACCTATAAAGCCCTTGGTCATCCGGTAATGATCAACTACTTCAAAACGCTGGGTATCACCGCGCTTGAGCTGATGCCGGTGGCGCATTTTATCAGTGAGCCGCGCCTGCAACGTCTGGGTTTAAGTAACTACTGGGGCTATAACCCGCTGGCGCTCTTTGCGCTTGACCCGCGTTATGCCACCTCTCCCGAGTCGGCCATCAATGAGTTGCGTGATGCGGTTAAGTCACTGCATCAAAACGGTATTGAGGTCATCCTTGATATCGTGCTGAACCACAGCGCTGAAATTGACCTTGATGGGCCAACCCTCTCCCTGCGCGGAATTGATAACCGTAGCTATTATTGGATCAGGGATGACGGCGATTACGAAAACTGGACCGGTTGCGGCAATACGTTAAACCTGAGTCATCCAGGCGGCGTGGCTTATGCATATGCTTGCCTGAAATATTGGGTAGAGACTTTCCATATCGACGGCTTTCGTTTTGATTTGGCTACGATTATGGGCCGCACGCCGGCATTCAGCCAGCAGGCGCCGTTGTTTGAGGCAATCAAAAACTGTCCGTTGCTGTCCCAGGTGAAGCTTATCGCTGAACCGTGGGATATCGGCTGGGGCGGTTACCAGGTGGGGAATTTTCCGCCGTTGTTTGCCGAATGGAATGATCATTTTCGTGATGCAACGCGCCGTTTCTGGCTGGAGCAGTCACTCTCGCCTGGGGAGTTTGCCGGGCGCTTTGCCGCATCCAGCGATATGTTCCGTCGCGAAGGGCGTCTGCCCCATGCGTCGGTCAATCTGGTGACGGCGCATGACGGGTTCACATTGCGTGATTGCGTGAGTTTCAACCATAAGCATAACGAAGCGAATGGTGAGGAAAATCGCGACGGTACTAACAACAACCACAGTAATAATCATGGTATAGAAGGGCTAAGTAGCAGTTTTGATGTAACAGAAAGGAGGCGAGCAAGCGTCCATGCCCTGTTAACAACACTGCTATTGTCCCAGGGAACACCAATGTTGCTGGCCGGTGACGAGCATGGTCATAGCCAGCACGGTAATAACAACGCTTACTGTCAGGACAACGCGTTGACCTGGCTTGACTGGCAACACGCTAACAGTGGGCTGATGGCATTTACCGCCGCGTTGATTCACCTCCGCCAGCGTATTCCCGCATTAACCCGGGATGCATGGTGGGAAGAGGGGGATGGCAACGTGCGTTGGCTTAATAAGGAAGCGCAGCCTCTCAGTGTTGCGGAGTGGCAAAGCGGTGTCCACCGTCTGCAAATTCTGCTGTCCGATCGTGTACTGCTGGCGATTAACGGCACGCATGAAGTTGCAGAGATTGCGCTACCAGAAGGGGAATGGCGTGCTGTTCCTCCGTTTGCCGGTGAGGATAATCCGGTAGTGATGGCTGTCTGGCATGGGCCCGCGCACGGAGTGTGCGTCTTTGAAAGGTCATAAAAAAGGAGTTAGTCATGGTTAGATTAGATAAGAACGATCCCTTAATGTTAGCGCGCCAGCTGCCATTAAAATCTGTAGCCCTGATACTTGCGGGAGGGCGCGGGACCCGCCTTAAAGATTTGACAAAAAAACGCGCCAAACCCGCGGTTCACTTCGGCGGTAAGTTCCGTATTATCGATTTCGCATTATCCAACTGCATTAACTCCGGTATTCGTCGTATTGGTGTGATCACGCAGTATCAATCCCACACGCTGGTGCAGCATATTCAGCGTGGCTGGTTCTTCTTCAACGAAGAGATGAACGAATTTGTCGATCTGTTGCCTGCTCAGCAGCGTGTGCATGGCGAGAGCTGGTATCGCGGCACCGCCGATGCGGTTACGCAGAACCTCGACATCATTCGCCGCTATGGTGCGGAGTACATCGTCATTCTGGCCGGTGACCATATCTATAAGCAGGACTATTCACGCATGCTTATCGATCATGTCGAAAAAGGTGCGCGTTGCACCGTGGCTTGTCTGCCGGTGCCCATTGAAGAGGCAAGTGCGTTTGGCGTCATGGCGGTGGATGAAAACGACAAAGTTATTGAGTTTGTCGAAAAACCCGCCAACCCGCCTTCAATGCCGAATGACAGCACAAAATCGCTCGCCAGCATGGGAATTTATGTTTTCGACGCTGAGTACCTTTATGAGTTGCTCGAAGAAGACGACAAGAATGAAAATTCCAGTCACGATTTCGGCAAAGATATCATCCCGCTGATAACCAAGTCTGGCATGGCTTATGCACATCCCTTCCCACTGTCCTGTGTGCATTCGGACCCTGAATCAGAACCCTACTGGCGTGACGTAGGAACCCTCGAAGCGTACTGGAAAGCAAACCTCGATCTCGCATCAGTTGTACCTGAACTGGACATGTATGACCGTAACTGGCCAATACGTACCTATAATGAATCTTTACCACCGGCGAAATTTGTTCAGGACAGATCGGGAAGTCACGGTATGACGCTGAACTCACTGGTTTCCGGTGGATGTGTGATCTCCGGATCGGTAGTGGTGCAATCGGTATTGTTCTCACGGGTGCGTGTGAACTCGTTCTGCAATATCGACTCTGCGGTTCTTTTACCGGAGGTCTGGGTCGGACGCTCCTGTCGCTTGCGGCGTTGCGTTATTGACCGGGCCTGTGTCATTCCGGAAGGGACGATCATTGGTGAAAATGCCGAAGAAGACGCCCGTCGGTTCTACCGCTCCGAAGAGGGCATTGTACTGGTGACGCGCGAAATGCTGCGTAAGTTGCAACAAGAGTAACAGCATCGAGATAACCTTGCGCGGAAGGGGTCCGCGCGCTGTTTTTCCCGCTAGCGCCCGCTAAGTGTTAGCGGTTTTGACAGGAGCGATAATGCAGGTTTTACATGTATGTTCTGAGATGTTTCCGTTGCTGAAGACCGGTGGTCTGGCTGATGTTATTGGCGCATTGCCTGCGGCGCAAATTGCCGATGGCGTTGATACGCGCGTTTTGCTGCCTGCATTCCCGGATGTTCGTCGCGGTGTGACTGACGCTCAAGTGGTCACCCGGCGGGATACATTCGCTGGTCGTATTTCATTGCTGTTCGGACATTTCAACGGGGTGGGGATCTACTTAATCGATGCGCCGCATCTTTACGATCGTCCCGGGAGCCCGTACCACGATACTAATCTTTTTGCTTATACCGACAACGTACTGCGTTTCGCCTTGCTTGGCTGGGTTGGCGCTGAGATGGCCAGCGGGCTGGACCCGTTCTGGCGACCCGATATTGTCCATGCCCATGACTGGCATGCAGGGTTGGCGCCCGCTTATCTGGCGGCGAAGGGGCGCCCGGCAAAGTCGGTGTTTACGGTACATAACCTGGCTTATCAGGGGATGTATTACGCGCAACATATGAGTGAAATACAGCTGCCATCGTCGTTCTTTAATATGCATGGGCTGGAATTCAACGGACAGATCTCTTTCCTGAAAGCGGGGCTGTATTACGCGGATCATATTACGGCGGTCAGCCCGACGTATGCGCGCGAAATTACCGAGCCGCAGTTTGCCTATGGCATGGAGGGTTTGCTGCGTCAGCGGCAGGTTGAAGGGCGTCTGTCCGGTATTCTGAACGGCGTGGATGAAAAAATTTGGGATCCGGCAACAGACCTGCTGCTCTCTTCGCGTTATACGCGGGATACGCTGGAGGAAAAGGCGGAGAACAAACGCCAGCTACAGATCGCTATGGGGCTGAAAGTGAACGACAAAGCCCCGCTTTTCGCGGTGGTGAGTCGCTTAACCAGCCAGAAAGGGTTGGATTTGGTGCTGGAGGCATTACCCGGTTTGCTGGAGCAAGGCGGGCAACTGGCGCTACTTGGCGCGGGCGATCCGGTTCTGCAGGAGGGTTTCCTTGCGGCGGCCGCTGAGCATCCAGGGCAAGTCGGCGTGCAAATTGGGTATCACGAGGCGTTTTCACATCGCATTATGGGCGGGGCAGATGTCATTCTGGTCCCGAGCCGTTTTGAGCCGTGTGGGTTAACGCAACTTTATGGATTGAAGTACGGCACGTTGCCGTTAGTTCGTCGCACGGGCGGGCTGGCGGATACCGTGACCGATAGCTCATTGGAGAATTTGGCAGATGGAATCGCCAGTGGTTTTGTATTTGAAGACAGTAATGCCTGGTCGCTGCTTCGCGCGATTCGGCGTGCTTTCGTGTTGTGGTCCCGTCCCTCTCTCTGGCGCTTTGTTCAGCGTCAGGCGATGGGCATGGATTTTAGCTGGCAGGTCGCCGCGCAATCCTATCGCGATCTTTATTATCGGTTGAAATAGTTTTCCAGGAATCACTTGTATGAATGCACCTTTTACATATGCATCACCCACACTGAGCATCGAAGCGTTAAAACATTCGATTGCCTACAAGCTGATGTTTACCATTGGTAAAGATCCTGTCATCGCCAACAAACATGAGTGGCTGAACGCCACATTGTTTGCGGTGCGCGATCGCCTGGTAGAACGCTGGTTACGCTCCAACCGTGCGCAGCTCTCTCAGGAAATGCGCCAGGTATACTACCTGTCGATGGAGTTTTTGATTGGCCGCACCCTATCCAATGCGCTGTTGTCGTTAGGTATTTATGACGATGTCAAAAATGCTCTGGAAGAGATGGGGCTGGATCTGGAAGAGCTGATCGACGAAGAAAATGACCCCGGCCTCGGCAACGGCGGTCTGGGCCGTCTGGCGGCCTGTTTCCTCGACTCTCTGGCGACACTGGGCTTACCGGGCCGGGGTTACGGTATTCGCTATGACTACGGTATGTTCAAGCAGAACATTGTCGATGGACGGCAAAAAGAGTCCCCGGACTACTGGCTGGAATACGGTAACCCATGGGAATTCAAACGCCATAACACGCGCTATAAAGTGCGTTTTGGCGGGCGTGTGCAGCAGGAAGGTAAAAAGTCCAATTGGCTGGAAACCGAAGAGATTTTGGCCGTGGCCTACGACCAAATTATTCCAGGCTACGATACCGACGCAACGAATACCCTGCGTTTGTGGAATGCGCAGGCGAGTAGCGAGATCAATCTGGGTAAATTTAACCAGGGTGATTATTTTGCGGCGGTGGAAGATAAAAACCACTCCGAAAACGTATCTCGCGTGCTCTATCCGGATGACTCGACCTATTCAGGCCGGGAATTGCGCCTACGCCAGGAGTACTTCCTGGTGTCGGCAACCGTGCAGGATATTTTGAGCCGTCATTATCAGCTACACAAAACTTATAACAATCTGGCGGAGAAAACCGCGATTCATCTGAATGACACCCATCCGGTGTTGTCGATTCCCGAATTAATGCGCCTGCTGATTGATGAACATAAATTCTCATGGGATGAAGCGTTCGAGGTGACCTGCCAGGTGTTCTCATACACCAACCATACGCTGATGAGCGAAGCGCTGGAAACCTGGCCGATAGAGATGCTCGGTAAGATCCTGCCGCGCCACCTGCAAATCATCTTCGAAATTAATGATTACTTCCTGAAAACCATTCAGGAACAGTACCCTAACGATATTGACTTGCTCAGTCGCGTGTCGATTATCGATGAATCGAACGGGCGTCGTGTGCGCATGGCATGGCTGGCCGTGGTGGTGAGCCATAAAGTGAATGGCGTGTCTGAATTGCATTCAAACTTGATGGTGCAGTCCCTGTTTGCCGATTTCGCCAAAATTTTCCCCATGCGCTTTACTAACGTGACCAACGGTGTAACACCGCGTCGCTGGCTGGCACTGGCGAATCCGTCATTGTCTGGCGTGCTTGATGAGCATATTGGTCGCACCTGGCGTACCGATTTGAGCCAGCTCAGCGAGCTGGAGCAGCATATCGACTACCCGTTGGTGAATCAGGCGATTCGTCATGCCAAGCTGGAGAATAAAAAGCGCCTGGCGGCAGTCATAGGTCAGCAGCTTAATGTGGTGGTCAACCCGAAAGCGCTTTTCGATGTGCAAATCAAACGTATCCACGAATACAAGCGGCAACTGATGAATGTGTTGCACGTGATCACCCGCTACAACCGTATCAAAGCGGATCCGACAGCGGAGTGGGTACCGCGCGTTAATATCTTCGCCGGTAAAGCGGCCTCAGCGTACTACATGGCGAAGCACATCATTCATCTTATCAATGATGTGGCGGCGGTGATCAACAACGATCCACAGATTGGCGATAAGCTGAAAGTGGTCTTTATTCCCAACTACAGCGTAAGTCTCGCGCAGGTGATCATCCCGGCGGCAGATCTTTCTGAGCAGATTTCTCTGGCAGGGACTGAAGCATCCGGCACCAGTAACATGAAGTTTGCCCTGAACGGCGCGTTGACTATCGGTACGCTGGACGGCGCGAACGTGGAAATGCTCGAACATGTGGGGGCAGAGAACATCTTCATTTTTGGTAATACTGCGGAAGAGGTGGAAGCGCTGCGTCGTAAAGGCTATTCACCACGTGAATATTATGAAAAAGATGAGGAGCTGCATCAGGTGCTGACGCAAATCGCGACTGGCCTGTTCAATCCGCAGGATCCAGGCCGTTACCGTGACCTTGTGGACTCGCTGATTAACTTTGGCGACCATTATCAGGTGCTGGCCGATTACCGCAGCTACGTTGATTGCCAGGATAAGGTAGACGAACTCTATCTAACCCCGGAAGAGTGGACCACCAAGGCGATGCACAACATTGCCAATATGGGCTATTTCTCATCTGACAGAACGATTCAGGAATACGCCGAGCAGATCTGGCATATCGATCCGGTTCGCCTGTAAGTCAATTTTGCTTTTGACATAAATACCGCACGGAGCCTCAGGGCTCCGTTTTTTTTCAGAAGATGAAAGGGATAAACCCTCCTGTCTGGTCTCTGTAGTGAGTCGACAAACAAGGATAAGGCGGCAGGGGATAGGTGCGCATGAGGGGGAAGACTGTTTATGTTGAGGCACTGTGGGCTTTCGTTGTAAGCCCCCGCTGCCGCGTCATAAAACCCCCGCTGAGCATCTTCTCAGCGGGGGGCACGATTACGAGGCCAGCGAGAGTTCTGCTTTGCTGTGGCGAGCCAGCCACTGGGCTACGCGGGACTGCTCGTCGGCATTGAGCCACATACCCAGTTTGGTACGACGCCAGATGGCATCATCCAGACGGCGCACCCACTCATGCTCAACCAGGTAACGCAGCTCGGCTTCGTACAGCTCGTGCCCGAAGTTTTCACCCAGGTCCTCGATGCTACTGGCTCCGGCCAGAATCAACTCGGTATTGCTGCCATAGGTCCGTGCGTAATGGCGAGCCAGCGATTCGCTAATGAACGGGTAACGGCGACGCAGTTTTGCAGCGTAATCATCACGATCGCCCGCCAGTTCACCGCCGGGTAACACACAGTTTTTGGTCCATGCGGGGCCGATACCTTCATAATAGGAGGCCAGTTTTTCCATCGCATGTTCAGCCAGCTTACGGTAGGTCGTGAGTTTGCCACCAAAGACGGAAAGCAGCGGCGCTTTGCCGTCCTGATCGTGAATATCCAGCGTGTAGTCGCGGGTGATTGCCTGCGGAGAATCCGACTCATCGTCACACAGCGGGCGCACACCGGAGTAAGTCCAGACAATGTCATTGCGCGTCAGTTGCTTTTTAAAGTGCGCGTTATAGACCTTCAACAGGTAATTCACTTCGCTTTCGTCGATTTCGACGTTTTTCGGGTCGCCTTTATATTCCACATCGGTTGTACCAATGATGGAGAACTCATCCATCCACGGGATCACGAAGACGATACGTTTATCTTCGTTTTGCAGAATATACGCCTGCTTTTGTGAATGAACGCGTGGCACAACGATATGGCTGCCTTTAATCAGGCGAATACCATACGGAGACGGCAAATGCATCCCGTCATCAAAGAACTGCTTAACCCATGGGCCGGTGGCATTGACCAGACCGCGTGCTTGCCAGCTAAATTTTTCCCCGGTGTCGATATCTTCCGCTTCAACAATCCACAGTCCGTTTTCACGTTTTGCTGAGATGGCGCGGGTGCGGGTGCGCACTTCACCGCCTTTTTTGACAACCATCTGCGCATTCGCCAGTACCAGACGGGCATCATCGACCCAGCAGTCAGAATATTCGAAACCGCGCACGATTTCAGGTTTGAGGACCGATTCTGAGCCAAAACGCAAACTTTGCGATCCGGGTAAACTGGTGCGTTTCCCCAGATTATCGTACATAAAAAGACCTATGCGGATCATCCACGCCGGACGTAAATGGGGGCGATGCGGCAAGCGGAAGCGCATCGGGAAGGCAATGTGCGGTGCCATTTTCAGCAGCACTTCACGCTCGGCCAGCGCCTCGCTAACCAGACGAAATTCATAGTGTTCAAGGTAGCGCAGGCCACCGTGAATCAATTTTGAGCTGGCGCTGGAGGTCGCGCAAGCTAAGTCCTGGGCTTCCAGCATCAGCACGGATAAACCTCGCCCGGCGGCGTCCGCCGCAATACCGGCACCGTTGATGCCCCCGCCAATAACGATAAGATCTTTGGTTTCCATGCTGCCCTCACGCGCTTTCGTTAAAGCTCACAAATGTTCGATATCGCTCATAATAGCAAAAGATCGCGCTTTTGGTAACATCAGAAAAACAATTTAGAGTGATATACATAACATAATGGTGTTTCTCCACCTGGAGGACGTACACTAAGCGGTAAACTTATGCAGCCTGCTTTTTCCGCCCTGATGTATACGGGAAGAAGCAGGCGTACCACCTGTCATACGTAAAAGAAAAGAGATCAGAATGGATCATTTTGTCTGTATTAATGTTGAAGAGGCCCACCAGAAACTGCAGCTTAAGCAGGCGGTTCTGGTCGATATTCGTGACCCGCAAAGCTATGCGATTGGCCATACGCCGGGCGCTTTTCATTTAACAAACGATACGCTCGGGGCGTTTATGCGTGAAACCGACTTCGATACCCCGGTCATGGTGATGTGCTACCACGGCAATAGCAGTAAAGGCGCGGCACAATATCTGCTCCAGCAAGGTTATGATTCGGTATTCAGCGTTGATGGTGGCTTTGATGCCTGGCACCGTCACTTTCCAGCGGAAGTCACGCAGGGATCCCTTTAGAGAGTGATGAATCTGCCGCTATACTGTGCTCTTTTCCGGAGACAAAGCGACCGCCAGCCATGTTGATGATTACATCATTTACCAACCCGCGCGTCGCCCAGGCGTTTGTCGATTACATGCAAACACAGGGCGTCATTCTTACGATTCAACACCACTCGCAAAGCGATATCTGGCTGGCGGACGAAAGCCAGGCTGAGCGCGTGAAAGCTGAACTGGCGCGTTTTCTGGAAAATCCCACCGATCCACGTTATCTCGCCGCAAGCTGGCAATCCGGAGAGACAGGCAGCGGTTTGCACTACCGTGGATTTCCTCTGCGCGCGGCGCTGCGGGAGCGCGGTGGGCCGATTACCCTCTCTGTCTTCGCGGCTTGCGTGCTGGTCTTTATCCTGATGAGTATGTCTGACGATCAGACCGTGATGGTCTGGCTTGCCTGGCCCTATGACGCCTCGCTGAAATTTGAAGCCTGGCGCTACTTTAGCCATGCGCTAATGCACTTTTCGCTGGTTCATATCATCTTTAACCTGTTCTGGTGGTGGTATCTTGGCGGAGCCGTTGAAAAACGTCTGGGAAGCGGCAAGCTGGTGGTGATCACGCTTATCAGCGCGTTACTGAGCGGCTTTTTACAGTACAAACTGACGGGCCCCTGGTTTGGTGGTCTGTCAGGTGTGGTCTATGCATTGATTGGTTATGTGTGGCTACGTGGTGAGCGAGACCCGGAACGCCCGGTCTGGCTGCCCCGTGGACTGGTTATTTTTACGGTCGTGTTACTGGTTGCTGACTGGTTTGGCATCTCAGCAGTGGATACGGCTATCGGCGCCCACACCGGCGGGCTGGTGATTGGCCTTGCGATGGCGCTGGTAGATACATTGAATGCGCGAAAACGAACATAATTATCCAGAGACATTTCATGAAACAAACACAACGTCATGACGCGATCATTGAACTGGTTAAACTGCAGGGATATGTCAGCACGGAAGAACTGGTAGAGCAATTCTCGGTAAGTCCGCAGACGATTCGCCGCGATCTGAACGATCTGGCTGATCAAAACAAAATCCTGCGCCACCACGGGGGGGCTGCGCTACCTTCCAGCTCCGTCAATACCTCCTGGCATGACCGTAAGGCAACGCAAACGGCGGAGAAAGAACGGATTGCCCGTAAAGTGGCCAGCCAGATCCCGAACGGCGCAACGTTGTTTATTGATATTGGAACTACCCCGGAAGCCGTGGCGCACGCGCTGCTCGATCATAGCGATTTACGCGTGGTGACTAACAATCTCAATGTGGCAAACACGCTGCTGAAAAAAGAAGATTTCCGCGTCATCCTCGCGGGCGGCGAATTGCGTAGCCGTGACGGCGGCATTGTCGGCGAAGCTACGCTGGACTTTATCTCTCAGTTCCGCCTGGACTTTGGCATTCTTGGTATCAGTGGCATTGACGCTGATGGTTCGCTGCTTGAGTTTGACTATCATGAAGTCCGCACCAAACGGGCGATCATTGAAAACTCCCGCCATGCGATGTTGGTGGTGGATCACTCGAAGTTTGGACGTAACGCGATGGTTAATATGGGCAGTATCAGCATGGTGAATGCAGTGTACACCGATACTATGCCACCTGCGGGCGTCATGCAGGTGATCACCAGTAATAACATCCAGTTAGAGTTATGCTGAGAGAAAGTGTCGGGCGGCGTTGCGCCAGCCCGACCTGAACTCAGACGCCATAGCCCATCATTTTCAGCAGCCGCTGGGCATGCAACACGGCATCCTGACGGTGAGCAACCCCCAGCTTCTGATACAAATTACGGATATGCGTTTTAATGGTGGTCGCCGCTACGGCGAGCTCACCGGCGATCTGCTCATTACTATAGCCTGAGTAAATAAGCCCCAAAACCTGCCACTCTCGCTGGGTTAACGGACTGGTACGGATAAGTTCCGGCACTTCCGGATGGTTCAGTAAACGTTCAACGAAGTTCTCGTCAAAATGGGCGAACTTATGCCGGTGATGTTGGTTGATGTCGCGCAGAATACGCTGCGCGCGGTGCTGGTCCAGCTCCGGCAATGTGTTGAGTTGAATAAGCTGACGCAATTGCTGCGCCATCGCCTCGCCCTCTATGACAAAGTGGCTGATAAACCCGGTGCGGTTGGCAAGCTGCAGCGCCTCAAGTAGCACACGCTGTGCGTCGTTTTTGCGTCCGGACTGCCAGTACAGCTGATTCAGTAACAGCAGGTTGCGATTCAAATCGCTCATCAGGCGCAGACTGCGGGCGTTCTCGTTAAGCTCTTCGAGGACCATTTCGGCCGGATCGAAATCACCGAGCAGAATTTGCGCTCTGGCGATATTACGCCACTGCCCTTGCAGGAAATGGTTATTAGCGAACTCCGGTTTAGGCGTCTGGCGAAGCCACTGTGCTGCGGATTTGCGATCCCCTGTCATGTTCCAGTAAATCACTCGAACCTTATCGGCGTTCGATACCCAATCGCTGTGATACTGACCGTTACCCAGCAAGTTTTCCAGACGATGCAAATGCGCGCGCGCGTTATCCAAATCGCCTCTTGCCAGCGAGTTTTGAATCACCAGCGCCAGACACTGTAACTGTTGCTGCGGCTGGAAGGAGGCGAGAACCTCCATCCCCTGGCGGGCGGCGGCCTCAGATTCGTCAAGGCGTGCCCAGGCCCAGAGCAACTGCGAACGAATGCGCAGTAAGAATTCGTGCATCGGCAGTTGTTCAAGATGCTGTTCGCGCACCAGGACAAACCCTTTTTCCTGGGTCTCCCAGGCGGCCTGCAGGAAGCCTTGCGCAAAAAGAATTTCGCTTTGCTGAATCAGGCTCCATAAGGCGTAGTGCCACACGTCGTGGCGGCGCGCCATCTGTTCGGTTTGCTGCATTAACGCCAGGGAGTTGGTGAGTTGCCCTTTGCAGTGCAGCACTTCGCCATGTACCGATGTGGCGACAATACGGCTGTAGTAATTGGCGAGCGGCAGTTCGTCGAGAGCGACCATGGCCAGACGTTCCGCTTCGACGGCGTCACCATCATTGATCGCGACCTGCGCGCGCAACGCGTTGAAATCACCGTGCAGGGAGGCATCCATTCGGGTGGTCATCTCCTGCTCGGCACGGGCCAGCAAGGTATTCACTTCACTGTAGCGATGCTGGCTTTGCATCAGCCAGGCCTGTAGCAGAACCAGGCGAGGGTTTTCCAGCAGGCTTTCCCACGGCAGCGCTTTCAGCGATGCTTCCAGCAGGCTGAGTTCGCTGTGATTGAACAACCCCCAGGCGTGATGCAACAGGATATCCCGCAACATGATACCGTCGCCCGCGGCCAGTGCGTGATGAATGGCTTCGCTGGGGAAACCCTGTGCCATCCAGCTTTCTGCCGCCGCGCGATGAATTTCCGGTAGTTCAGTCGCCAGTTCCCACTGGCAGCGCTGGCGCAGGAAATTGCCGAACAGCGGGTGGTAGCTGAACCACTCGCCGGAGTCATCCATGCGCTGCAGGAATAGCCCCTGGCGCTCAATTTCTTCCAGCCGCATCTGACCATTTTCTTCGCCAGTGACACGGACAATCAGCGCATCGTTCATAGAGCGCAATAATGAGCTTTTCAGTAAGAACAGACGCGTACTGGCATCCACATTATCCAGCACCTCATCCACAAGATAGTCGGACAGGTGGCTGGCGTTGATCCCCGCCAGACGGCGAGCGGATTGCTGCGCGGCGCTGTGATTCTGGCGTACGGAAAGGGCAATGAGTTGTAGCGCAGTGGCCCAGCCGGCAACGTCATCACACAGGCGGCTGCTCTCTGCCGCTTCGATGGGCGAGGTCAGGCGGCAATCGAAAAATTGCTTCGCTTCCTGATGATTAAATGCCAGTTGATGGCTGCCGATCTCCAGCAGCTGTTCACGTACGCGCAGGTTGGCGATGCCTAACTGCGGTAAATTGCGCGACAGCACAATCAGCGTCAGGTTTTCTGGCTGATGGCGCAAGAAGAAGCGCATGGCTTCATGAATTACCGGGTTGGTGATGAGGTGGTAGTCATCAATCACCAGATAGAGCGCGCGTTGCCACTCTGCCAGTTCAATAAATAACTGGGCAAAGAGGGAGGAGAGGCTGGCGTACTGGCGTTTTTGCGCCATCACCTCACTGCTGACGCAATGCCCACCGGTGGCTTGCTGAATGGCCGCAATGAAATAGCTGGCAAAACGTTCCTGTTGGTTGTCACCTTCATCCAGCGAAAACCAGCCGACGTCATTTTTACCGGAAGCCCATTGAGAAATGAGCGTTGTTTTTCCGTACCCTGCCGGGCTAGTGATCAGCGCAAGCCGAAAATTGTTCGCGCCGGAAAGTTTAGCCAGCAGACGCTCACGAACGACAGTATGGTCGAGGCGTACCGGGCGACTTAATTTAGACGGAATCAACATAGTTATCACTTCACTGTGAGGACATAGGGGAAAAACGATTTTTTTTTGCGCTTCGTAATTAATATAAATAAGGTCGGATAAATTCCGAATTATTGCAAGTTATGTCCGGATCTGACGATTGTGAATTTGCACTATGTCACATTTCTATTTGAGTTGTGAATAAAGAGACAGTACCTGTGGTGAAAGGGCATGCAGCCCGATTTGCAGTAAGGCGGTTCAAAATAAGGCGAAATAGTTTTGCATGTTTTGGGGGCTTTAGTGGAATATTTCCCAAAATAGCGACGTAATCGCACAAATAGCAAAAGGCGAAATTATCATTTAAGAAAATATTATTTACTCAAATTATGTTGATGACGGTAGTGATAATTTCCCTGAAACAATATTTCATATTTTTGACTTTGTCCCCCGTCATCCCCCCTGTAAGTGAACGATGCGTTAACGTGTTTTTTCACGCCCCGTGAGGCAGCAAATGCTTGAAAAATGCTTAAAAAAGCAGCTAAGTTAAGGTGGCAGAGATCACATTTTTCGCTCATCCCTGCTGCTCCTCCCCGTTGAATCCCTGGCAGGATGAGGACGTCATTTCATGAGCCTGGCACACTAGCGCTAACGTTGTTTTTTCAATTACAGGATCCGAATTCTCTATGTCAAAGCCCACGTTTAACAAAGCGCAATTTGAAGCGGCCCTGACGCGTCAGTGGCAGCATTTTGGCTTGCACGCCGCCCAGGAGATGACCTCTCGTCAGTGGTGGCAGGCCGTGAGCGGCGCGCTGGCGGAATTACTGGTGGCACAACCGCTGGCTAAGCCTGCGAAAAACCAGCGCCATGTGAACTACATTTCGATGGAATTTCTGATTGGCCGCCTGACGGGTAACAACCTGCTCAACCTCGGCTGGTATCAAGAGGTGAGCGATGTTCTGCAGGAAAGCGGTATCAATCTGAGCGATCTGCTGGAAGAAGAGACCGACCCGGCGCTGGGTAACGGTGGCTTAGGACGTCTGGCGGCTTGCTTCCTGGACTCTATGGCAACGGTAGGCCAGTCTGCTACCGGGTATGGCCTGAACTATCAGTACGGTTTGTTCCGTCAGTCTTTTGACGATGGTCAGCAGAAAGAGGCGCCAGATGACTGGCAGCGTTGCAGCTACCCCTGGTTCAGCCATAATGCGCAATTGAACGTGCAGGTGGGCATTGGCGGCAAAGTGAGTAAAGACGGACACTGGACACCGGGCTTTACGATTGTCGGCGAAGCCTGGGATTTACCGGTCCTCGGTTATCGTAACAGCGTGGCACAGCCGCTGCGCCTGTGGCAGGCGACCCATGCACACCCGTTCGATCTGACCAAATTCAACGACGGTGATTTTCTGCGTGCCGAGCAGCAGGGCATTGATGCAGAAAAACTGACCAAGGTGCTCTATCCGAATGACAACCACCAGGCGGGCAAGAAGCTGCGTCTGATGCAGCAATATTTCCAGTGTGCCTGCTCCGTGGCGGATATTCTGCGTCGTCACCATCTGGCCGGACGCAAAATCGGCCAGTTGCCTGACTTTGAAGTTATCCAGCTTAACGATACGCATCCGACTATTGCGATCCCGGAAATGCTGCGCGTACTGATTGATGAACATCAACTGAGCTGGGATGACGCCTGGGCTATTACCAGTAAAACCTTCGCCTACACCAACCATACGCTGATGCCGGAAGCGCTGGAGTGCTGGGATGAAAAACTGGTAAAAGCGCTGCTGCCTCGCCACATGCAAATCATCAAACAGATTAACGATCGCTTTAAGGTACTGGTTGAGCAAACCTGGCCTGGCGATGAGGACGTGTGGGCGAAACTGGCGGTGGTGCACAACAAGCAGGTTCGTATGGCCAATATGTGCGTCGTTGGCGGCTTCGCGGTGAACGGCGTTGCGGCGCTGCACTCCGATTTAGTCGTCAAAGATCTGTTCCCGGAATATCACCAACTGTGGCCAACGAAATTCCACAATGTCACTAATGGTATTACGCCGCGTCGCTGGATCAAACAGTGCAACCCGGCGCTGGCGGCATTGCTGGATAAATCGCTGAAAAATGAGTGGGCGAACGATCTCGACCAGTTGATTAATCTGGAGAAATTTGCCGACGACGCGAAATTCCGCGCGCATTATCGTGCCATCAAACAGGAAAATAAGGTGCAACTCGCGGCCTTCGTCAAGGCGCGTACCGGCATTGAGATCAATCCGCATGCGCTGTTCGATATTCAAATCAAACGTCTGCATGAATACAAACGCCAACATCTGAACCTGCTGCATATTGTGGCGCTGTATAAAGAGATTCGCGAAAATCCGCAGGCAGACCGCGTACCACGCGTATTCCTCTTCGGCGCGAAAGCCGCGCCGGGCTATTACCTGGCAAAAAATATCATTTACGCCATCAATAAAGTGGCCGAGGTAATCAATAACGATAAGACGGTGGGCGATAAGCTGAAAGTGGTTTTCCTGCCGGATTATTGCGTCTCGGCGGCAGAACGTCTTATCCCGGCGGCAGATGTATCCGAACAAATTTCTACCGCAGGTAAAGAAGCTTCTGGTACCGGCAATATGAAACTGGCGCTGAACGGTGCGCTTACCGTCGGTACCCTTGACGGCGCCAACGTCGAGATTGCTGAGCAGGTTGGCGATGAAAACATCTTCATCTTCGGTCATACCGTGGAAGAGGTGAAGGCGTTGAAAGCCAAAGGCTACGATCCGGTGAAATGGCGTAAGAAAGATAAGCTGTTGGATGCGGTGCTCAAAGAACTCGAGAGTGGCAAGTACAGCGGGGGCGACAAACATGCGTTCGACCAGATGCTGCACAGCATCGGTAAGCAGGGCGGCGATCCTTATTTGGTTCTGGCGGATTTCGCCGCCTACGTCGACGCGCAAAAACGGGTAGATGCGCTCTATCGTGATGAAGACGCCTGGACCAGGGCTACAATATTGAATACCGCACGTTGCGGCATGTTCAGTTCGGATCGTTCGATCCGTGATTACCAAACCCGTATCTGGCAGGCAAAACGCTAAGGAAACGCCATAGTGAGCAAACGTCTTGATAATGCCGCGCTGGCGGCGGGAATTAGCCCGGATTACATCAATGCGCATGGCAAACCACAGTCTATTGGTGCGGAAACCAAACGACGTTTGCTTGACGCTATGCATGCCGTTACCGCGACGCCTGTCGCGGTAACGCCGGTCCCGAATGTACTGGTTCATACCCAGGGAAAGAAGAAGTCATTGCCGATTGAGGGAAACGGCACTTTCAACTGGATAATCACCACCGAAGATGGCCAGCAACATAAGGGCCAGGTCGACGCGGGGAAAAATCTCACCCTGCCAGCGAAGTTGCCGCAGGGATATCACACGCTGACCCTGCGTCAAGCTGAGCAGAGCTGGCATTGTCGCTTAATTGTCACCCCAAAGCGTTGTTATGAACCGCAGGCCCTGCTGGAAGGGAAAAAACTCTGGGGGGCTTGCGTACAGCTTTATACCTTGCGATCTGAACGTAACTGGGGGATCGGTGATTTTGGCGATCTGAAAGTTATGTTGGGCGAGGTGGGTCAGCGCGGTGGCGCGTTTATCGGTCTGAATCCCATTCATGCGCTTTATCCGGCCAATCCGGAAAGCGCCAGTCCGTACAGTCCCTCTTCTCGCCGCTGGCTGAATATCATTTATATCGATGTTAACGCGGTAGAAGATTTTCAGTTGAGCAAAGAAGCGCAGGCGTGGTGGAAACTCCCTACGACGCGCAAGGCGCTGGACGCCGCCCGCGATGCGGAGTTTGTCGATTACGCTGGCGTAACGGCCCTCAAACTGGCGGCATTACGCCTGGCCTGGTTGCAGTTTTCACAGCGTAAAGACGATGACGATTTACGCGCTGCGTTTCATGCCTTTGTGAAGGAAGAGGGGGAAAGTCTTTACTGGCAGGCGGCGTTTGATGCACTACATGCCAACCAGGTGAAAGAGGATCCGCTACGCTGGGGCTGGCCTGCCTGGCCGGCAGGCTTTCAGTCAACCGACAGCCCGGAGGTCAAAGCCTTTTGCGATAGCCATGCCGATGAAGTGAATTTTTACCTGTGGTTGCAGTGGCTGGCATATACGCAATTTGCCGAATGCTGGCAGGAGAGCCAGAGTCACCACATGCCAATTGGGTTGTACCGGGATCTTGCCGTGGGCGTTGCTGAAGGCGGTTCGGAAACCTGGTGCGATCGCGAGCTATACTGCCTGAAAGCTTCTGTGGGCGCGCCGCCGGATATTCTCGGGCCGCTGGGGCAGAACTGGGGGTTGCCGCCCATGGACCCGCATATTATCGCCGCACGGGCGTACGAACCGTTTATCGAGTTGCTGCGCGCCAATATGAAAAGCTGCGGCGCGTTGCGTATCGATCATGTGATGTCGATGCTGCGCCTGTGGTGGATCCCGTATGGCGAAACGGCGGATCACGGGGCGTATGTGCAGTACCCGGTGGACGATCTGTTGTCGATCCTGGCACTGGAAAGTCAGCGTCATCAGTGCATGGTCATTGGCGAAGATTTGGGGACCGTTCCGGTGGAAATCGTCGGCAAGCTGCGCGACAGCGGCGTTTACTCCTACAAAGTCCTCTATTTTGAAAATGATCACGAGAAGCGCTACCGTTCCCCCAAAGCCTACCCGGCCCAGTCAATGGCGGTGGCGACGACTCATGATTTGCCGACGTTGCGGGGATACTGGGAAAGTGGCGACCTGACGCTGGGTAAGACCCTGGGTCTGTATCCGGATGAAGTGGTGCTGCGCGGGCTGTATCTCGATCGCGAACTGGCAAAACAAGGGCTACTGGATGCGCTTCACGCTCATGGCTGTTTGCCAAAACGGGTGGGGCATAAGGCTTCCCGTATGCCGATGAGTGCGGTGCTTAATCGTGGGATGCAGCGCTATATCGCTGACAGTAATAGTGCGTTACTGGGGCTACAGCCGGAAGACTGGCTGGACATGGCCGGGCCGGTGAACATTCCGGGCACCAGTTATCAGTACAAAAACTGGCGGCGTAAGCTCGCCGTGTCACTGGAGAAAATGTTTGCGGACGAGAACGTCAACAAGCTGATCAAAGACCTGGATAAACGCCGGAAAGCGGCAGCGAAGAAGTAAATACAACGAACCCGCCATTCGGCGGGTTCTCTTTTAACAGCCAGTTAAATGGTAGAACTTATACCACCATTCCCAGCAGCAGACAGCCAACCAGACCGCAGACGGAGATAATGGTCTCCAGTGCGGACCAGGACTTCATGGTCTCCCCGATGGTCAGGTTGAAGTATTCCTTGAACAGCCAGAAGCCAGGATCGTTCACGTGAGAGAAAATCACGCTACCGGAACCGACCGCGATGACCATCAGCTCTGGGCTTACGCCGGTAGTGGCAATCAGCGGTGCGACAATCCCGCCTGCGGTAATGGCTGCAACGGTTGCAGAACCCAGGGCGATACGCAGTACGGCGGCAATTGACCATGCCATAAAGATTGGCGAGATATTGGTTTCATGCATCAGTGACGCGATGTATTTATCCACGCCGCTATCCACCAGAACCTGCTTGAATGCGCCGCCACCGCCGATGATCAGCAGCATCATGGCAATGATTTTGATTGAGCTGGTCAGCGTCTCGTTGATGTCGTCCATGGAACGACCACGGTTCAGGCCGAAGGTGAAGACCGCAATCAGCACCGCAATTAAAGTCGCCATCACCGGATCGCCGAAGAACTCAGCGTAAGGCAGAATCGCATGACCTTTCGGCAACAGCATCTCAGCTACCGCACGCAGGGCCATCAGCACCACTGGCACCAGAGAGGTCCAGACGCTGACGCCAAAGCCCGGCATTTCTTCTTCGGTAAATGTTTTCTTATTGTACAGACCTTCCGGAATCGGCTTGTCGATGCCTTTCAGGAAACGGGCGTAGACCGGGCCGGCCAGTATAACGGTCGGGATACCGAGCAGCGTACCGTAGAGCAGGGTTTTGCCCATATCCGCATGGAAAATAGTGGCGATAGCGGTCGGGCCTGGGTGCGGAGGCAGGAAGCCGTGGGTAACGGAAAGCGCGGCCGCCATCGGGACACCCACATACAGCAGTGGGATACGGGCTGCTGCTGCGATAGTGAAAACCAGCGGCAGTAACAGAACAAAGCCCACTTCATAGAACAGCGCGAACCCCACGGTGAAGCCGGTCAGTACGACGGCCCACTGAATGTGTTTTTCGCCAAATTTCGCAATCAGCGTGGTGGCGATGCGTTGTGCGCCGCCGCAGTCCGCCAGCAGTTTACCCAGCATGGCGCCGAAGCCCATGATCAGCGCAAGGCTGCCCAGCGTTCCGCCCACACCGGCTTTGATAGATTTGATGACTGCGTCCAGAGGCATGCCCTGCATCATACCGACGGCGAGTGCCACCAGGATCAGGGCGATAAATCCGTTCAATTTGAAGCGGATCATTAATAACAACAACAAGACTACACCGATAGCAACGATGACTAATGGCATGATTTACCTGGCCTTAATTTGTTATGGGTAACGTCAGTTTTTCAGCGGTTATTACAGGTTTTAGCCCTGTAAAAACGAAGCGCTGGAGTACCGATATGCCTTACATCCCCTTTTTAAAAGGATAGCCGGATGTTTTTTATATTTTGGGTACTGGCACAGATGATACGGGTAACATTCATCAAAAGAGAATCACCCGGTGGGTCAAAATTTGCGAAGTGAGATGCCGGTCATACTCCAGGCTGGAAATGAATGCAAAAAAGAGAGGCGTTTATACGTGGAGAGATACAGGTAACATGCTCTCCCGTATCGGGAGAGCATAAAGCAAGAAGAGGCTTAGTAGTAGGAGTGCTCGCCGCGCTGGTGTTCGGTGAGGTCGCGTACACCTTTCAGCTCCGGGAATTCGTTAAGCAGCTGCTTTTCGATCCCTTCTTTCAGCGTTACATCGACCATTGAACAACCGTTACAACCACCGCCAAACTGGAGGATAGCGTAACCTTCATCAGTAATTTCCATCAGCGTGACGCGGCCGCCGTGGCCTGCCAGTTGCGGGTTGATCTGCGATTGCAGCAGATATTCAACACGTTCCATCAGCGGCGCATCTTCGGACACTTTACGCATCTTCGCGTTGGGGGCTTTCAGGGTAAGCTGGGAGCCCAACTGGTCAGTGACAAAATCAATTTCCGCATCTTCCAGGTACGGCGCACTCAATTCATCGACATAGGCGGTCAGTTGTTCAAATTTCAGGGCGGTGTCAGTTGCTTCCACTGCATCTGGCGGGCAATAAGAGACGCCGCATTCAGCGTTTGGCGTGCCTGGGTTAATCACAAATACGCGGATTTGTGTCCCTTCTTCCTGATTTGCCAGCAGTTTAGCAAAATGCGCTTGCGCAGCGTCAGAGATACGGATCATAGCAATGGCCTAATAGTTGACTATTTTACTTGGTTATAATACGCCCATCATCGAGGGTCTACAAGGTTCGACAAAGGCACCATACCTGAACAGACGCCGCGCCGTTGCGCAGGAGCAACCGACTTATTTCCCCGACAGTGCTGCCAGTCGTGACGACATCATCCACGATAACCATATGGAGTCCCTGTACGGGCAATTCAAGGCGAAAGGCATTTTTCAGGTTGCGCTTGCGTAACCGGGCGCTGAGATGATGTTGTATGGACGTTGCCCGAATGCGGACAATAGCACTCTGTTCATAGCGACAGCCAAGCCAGTGATTTAGGGCGCGACAGAGCAGGTCACTTTGGTTATATCCTCTGCGCCACTGGCGATGCCGATAGAGCGGTACGCTGATAAGCATATCGGGCTTTTGCCACATCGGCGCTCTGCGAGCATTAATGACCGCCAGAACCAGCAGGCGTGCCAGCGTTTTTGCCATTTCTGGACGTCGCACAAATTTGAACTGGTGCACCAGCATACTCAATGGCAATGCGTAATCGCTGACCGCCACCAGACGCTGCCATGGCGGCGGTTTTTGCAGGCATCTGCCGCAAGGCAATGTCTGGCTCGCTGCAGGCAAACCACAGCACGGGCAAACGGAAAGGGGAGCAACCACCGCCCGGGTGCAGCAGGAGCACAATCCCCAGTGCGTTATCGCCAGCGGCATTCGACATAGCCAGCACAAGCCCGGCACTGTTAGCATGTTCACCCTCCCTGTTTTAAGCAAGAGAACGATAACTGATGAACAACATCTGGTGGGAAACCAAAGGCGAAGGAAATTGCCATCTTGTGCTGCTGCACGGATGGGGGCTGAACGCGCAGGTCTGGGATTGCATTGTGCCGCAGCTAAGCTCGCAATTTACACTGCATCTGGTGGATCTGCCGGGTTACGGGCGCAGTAGCGGATTTTCGGCAATGACATTGCAGGAGATGGCAGAGCGCGTATTGGCGCAGGCGCCGCAGCGCGCCATCTGGCTGGGCTGGAGCCTCGGCGGGCTTGTCGCAAGCAAGATTGCGCTTCTTGCCCCTGAGCGTGTCAGCGGACTGGTGACGGTCGCATCATCCCCTTGTTTTAGCGCGCAGGATGAATGGCCTGGCATCAAACCGGATGTGCTGGCCGGTTTCCAGCAACAGCTCAGCGAGGATTTTCAACGTACGGTCGAGCGTTTTCTGGCCCTGCAGACGATGGGTACGGATACGGCCCGTCAGGATGCGCGACAGCTTAAGCAGGCGGTATTGTCGTTACCAATGCCCTCGCCAGAGGTGCTGAACGGCGGGCTGGAGATTCTGAAAACAGAAGATCTGCGTGAAGCGCTGGTCGGGCTGGACATACCCTTCTTGCGGCTTTACGGACGCTTAGACGGGCTGGTTCCGCGTAAAATTGTCGCCACCCTGGATGCGTGCTGGCCGCAAAGCCAGTCGCTGATATTTCCGAAGGCCGCCCATGCGCCTTTTATTTCCCACCCTGAGGATTTCTGTAGCGCTTTGATGAATTTTAATAATTTCGCCAGGTAATTATTGCGCCACCTGGAAAAAATGCCGCTTAACGACAATACTCAGAGCGTTGCTGCGGTTGGCTTATCTTTTTTACCGCAGCATCACAATCTAAAAAACCCGAGGAGAATCAAGTCTATGAAACTTGTTACAGGTATTGTTACATCTCTGGTGATTGGCTCCCTGTCGTTTGGCGTGATGGCGGCAAAGGAACTCGAAAAAGATAAGGTCGCGGGTATGAATCTGACGAAAGTCGGGACGATTAGCACGTCAGATACCTCGGCACCGATGGACGCGAAAAAAGAGCTGTCGAAAAAAGCGGATGAGCTGGGCGGCAAATATTTCGTCGTGACCAGTGGTCAGAAAAATGAAAAAGACATCCATGCCACGGCGGATGTCTATAAGTAATGTGATGAGCGGGTCGTCTGACCCGCTATCAGCATCCTGTCAGTGACCACCATTCACGCTCACAGGCCGATTTTCCTTCCGGGCATTTTTTACACTCGCCGCTGAGACAGCCATCCGCCTCTTCCTGAATACGTACCGCTTTGCCCATGGCTTCCATGCGCGACAGCATGGCATCGGCCATGGGTCGGGAGAGATGCAGCGCGTTACAGAGCTGGCTGATTTCCATCCGGCCCTGTAAAGCAAGCATATCGCGAACCTCAATTAACGATGCCATGTTTCATCTCCTCAGTGGCAGTCGCCCGCCGGGCTTTCACAGCAACTGGCCACGGTTTTACGGCTGGCCAGTAGATTGACATCCACGCGACTTCTGGCGCGACGCAGACCACCAATCACGACGACGTTGAACAGGATCACCGCAAGAATACAGGTGAGGCTGAAAAGCGGGTGCTCATGAAAACTCACGATCTGATAGAACAGGGTGGCAAGTGAATACGCGATATTCAGCCCCCACAGTACGGAGAATCCCATCCAGCCACGGCTTGATTCACGGGCGATGGCGCCCATGACGGAAATACATGGGGTATAAAGCAGAACGAAAATCAGGTAACTGTAGGCCGCCGCGGCGCTGCCGAATTTCTCACTCATGACGCCCATGGTACCTTCTGCCATCTCGCCGTCGCCTTTGCTGGCCTCAATCGGGTTTGCCAGGACGCTCAGGCTAAAGGTGTTTTTCAGGCTGGTCCAGGTCTCGTTGAGCGCGGCGATCAGTTCATCGCTGAGACGGTATTCTGCTGGATTGAAATCCGCTTTCTGAATATGTTCAGCGGTATAAAGAGAGTTCAGTGTCCCGACCACCACTTCTTTCGCCATGGCTCCCGTCACCAGACCAACAGTCGCCTGCCAGTGATCGCCGTGCACGCCAATCGGTTCCAGTATGGGAGTAAAGACGCGGCTGATTGATGCCAGCGCGGAATCGTTAATGTTATCGACCGTTTTTCCGCTCAACGAGAAGCTGTTGAGGGCACTGAGGAAAATGCTCACGACCACAATGACTTTACCGGCACGAAGCACAAACCCTTTCAGGCGCTGCCACGTCTGCAGCACCAGACTTTTCAGGTGTGGCACGTGGTAGACCGGCAGTTCCATAATGAACGGTGACGCTTCGCCGCGCATGATGGTGTGTTTCAGCATCAGACCGGTAAGGATTGCCATCACAATGCCCAGCACGTACAGAGAAAAGACCAGTAACGCCCCCTGCTGGCCGAAGAAGGCCGCCGCAAAGACAGCGAAGATGGCCAGACGCGCACCGCAGGACATAAATGGCGCCATCATCATGGTCATCAGGCGTTCACGTGGCGCATCAAGGGTTCTTGCCCCCATCACCGAGGGGACATTACAGCCAAAACCGACAATCAGCGGCACGAAGGATTTACCCGGCAGCCCCAGCGCCTGCATCAGACGATCCATGACGAAGGCCGCACGTGCCATATAGCCGGAGTCTTCAAGGAACGAGAGAAACAGGTACATCATGCCGATTTGCGGTACCAGCGGCAGTACCGTGTTGATACCCCCACCCAGACCCTGGGCGAGGAAAACGGTCAGCCATTCCGGGAAATGCAGCGTGTAGCCCAGCCACTGGATACCGTGGACGAAAATCGCTACGGAGCCTGCATCAAAAATCGGCTGTAACGCGCCGCCAATGTTAATCGCGAGCAGGAACATCAGGTACATCACAAACAGGAAAATCGGCAAACCGAGGAAGCGGTTCAGAATGATACGATCGACGGCTGCCGTAAACTGGCTGGATTCCGCCGTCAGGGTGTTACTGACCGCCTCGCAAATCGCGGCAATGGTTTGATATCTGGCATCCGCGATATGCAACGCCGGATCATCGATTTCATCCTGCAGGCGTGCCAGCGAAATATCCAGCTTAAGGGCGGCGTCACCGGCGTAGGAGCGGCTGTAGATATCGCCTTCCAGCATTTGCAGGCCAAGCCAGCGACGTTGTTGCACGGGCATATCCGCGGCCATGCTTTGTGCCAGCGCATCCGCTTCGCGCGACAGCGGCTGCGCATAGTGCACAAGCTCGATTTGTCCGTTTTTCTGGTGACGATCCAGCGCGATTTTTAACGCGTCAATGCCGCGACCCCGTGTCGAGACCAGCGGAATGACCGGACAGCCGAGGCGAGCGGAGAGGGCGTCGATATCAATGCGGACTTTTTGTTTCTCGGCAATATCCAGCATATTCAGCGCCACTACGCACGGAATACCCAGTTCCAGCAACTGCAACGTGAGATAGAGGTTACGCTCGAGGTTAGAGGCATCCACGACATTAATCAGGATGTCCGCATCGCCACTCAGAATGTAGTGACAGGCAATTTGTTCATCCAGTGAAGTCTGTGACGAGATAGTGGTCAGCGAGTAAGTACCGGGCAAATCAACCAGCGTAACCTGATGGTCGGTGGTAGAGAATTGCCCCTCTTTACGCTCAACCGTCACACCCGCCCAGTTCCCAACGCGCTGGCGTGCACCAGTTAACTGATTGAATAATGTGGTCTTCCCGGAATTAGGATTACCAATTAATCCCACGGTCAATTTTTTCATTGTGCTTCTCTCTCTTTCATGGCCGGGCCATTAGCGGGAAACGGCTTCCAGTTCCAGAAATGCGAGATCTTTCTTACGCAGGACCAGATTAACGCGCCGGGTTTCAATGTGAACAGGATCACCAAGGGGAGCTACGCGCACGACATTAAATGATGAGCCGGGCAACATGCCTAATGAGAGGAGTTTCTGGCGCCACGCCGGGCTGATTTCGCGAGAGAACCCCGTTATTTTCCACGCACTGTCAGGAGAGAATTGCATAGGACCTACTTATATGTATCGCAAACAACATTCCCACCATGCGCCAGTAAAGCGCATGAAACCAGATAGTTAGCCAGCACAGCAATGAGTGTTACTCCACTCATACAATGATAATGAGAATAGTTTTTATCATCACTATTAAACCGCGATATTGCACAAAGCGGAATCAAAATCCGAGCCATTGTTGATGTGGCTCAATATTTATGGTGTTTTGCATTTCACGTTTGCAATAAGAAATAAGAGGCCGCGAAGGGATGTTTAATTTATTCCACTAGCTTAAGGTTAAATTAATAATAAATATTTAAGAGATCATATTGTTAACTAAAATATAACCAATGGAAAATTGGTTAATAATTTTTAAAATTAATACAGCGATTATTCAAAGAGATACTGACGGTAAAGAAATAACGTAATGTATCTGTCTGTTCGGATTTGAACATCAGGAAAGGAGAGTGCCCCCTCCCGAAGGAGAGGGCGAAGGGCTTAACGTTTTTTCCCCATGGCGGCGGCCAGCGCATCCATCATCGCGCTGTTGCCGGCAGGCTGCGTATCGCGTCCACGTGGTTTAGCCGGACGGGCGGCAGGGCGATTGCCTGCCTCGCGAGCGCCGCTGTTACCACGCCGTGAATTGCTCTCTCCAGGCTGCTCATCCAGGCGCATGGTCAGCGCGATACGTTTGCGCTGCAGGTCCACTTCCAGGACTTTAACTTTGACGATATCGCCCGCTTTCACCACGGTATGCGGATCTTCAACAAATTTATCGGCGAGCGAAGAGATGTGTACCAGACCATCCTGATGCACGCCAATATCCACAAACGCACCGAAGTTGGTGACGTTGGTTACCGCACCTTCGAGCACCATGCCCGGCAGCAGATCATTCATCGTTTCAACGCCGTCAGCAAACTGCGCGGTTTTGAACTCCGGACGCGGGTCACGGCCCGGTTTTTCCAGCTCTTTGATGATGTCAGTGACGGTCGGTACGCCGAAACGTTCGTCGGTAAAGTCTGACGCTTTCAGGGATTTTAGCCCACTACTGTTGCCCATCAGATCGCGCAAAGATTGCTCCGTCGCCGCCAGAATACGTTCCACAACCGGGTAGGCTTCCGGGTGCACGGTAGAAGCATCGAGCGGATTATCACCATGATTGATACGCAGGAAGCCCGCGCACTGCTCAAAGGCTTTTGGTCCCAGTCGGCTGACTTTTAACAGCTGTTGACGATTCTGGAACTGGCCGTTTTCATCACGCCAGGCGACGATATTTTGCGCCATCATGCGGGTTAAACCGGCAACGCGAGTCAGCAGGGGAACAGAAGCGGTGTTCAGGTCCACGCCGACGGCGTTCACACAGTCTTCGACTACCGCGTCCAGTTTGCGCGCCAGTTGAGTCTGGCTGACATCGTGCTGATACTGGCCGACACCAATGGATTTCGGATCGATTTTCACCAGTTCTGCCAGCGGATCCTGCAAACGACGGGCGATAGAGACCGCGCCTCGCAGGGAAACATCAAGTTCCGGGAACTCCTGCGCCGCCAGCTCGGAGGCGGAATAAACGGATGCGCCGGCCTCGCTGACAATCACCTTCTGGGCGGTCACTTTCGGGAACTGCTTCTGCACGTCCAGGAAGAAACGTTCGGTTTCACGCGATGCTGTTCCGTTACCGATAGCGACCAGTTCAACGTGATGTTTTTCGCACAGCGCGGCGACCGCCACAGCGGCTTTTGCTGCCTGGCCGGTATGGGGGTAAATGGTGTCAGTGGCGACCAGCTTGCCCGTACCATCGACAACGGCGACTTTCACGCCGGTACGCAGACCCGGATCGAGACCCATGGTCGCGCGCAGCCCCGCAGGGGCGGCCATCAGAAGGTCATGCAGATTGCGGGCGAAGACGTTGATCGCTTCGTCTTCCGCGCGCTCACGCACGGTGCCCATCAGTTCGGTTTCCAGATGCATCAGCACTTTAATACGCCAGGTCCAGCTGACAACACCTTTGCGCCAGCTGTCTGCCGGGGCGTTGTTCAGGCGCAGGCCGAGGTGATCCTGAATAATTTGTTCGCAATGGCTCTCTTTTGGCGGCTCATCAAACTGCGGATCGGCATTCAGAGAGAGCTGCAAGACCCCTTCGTTGCGGCCACGGAACATAGCCAGCGCGCGGTGCGACGGTACGGTCGAGATCGGTTCGTGGTGATCGAAATAGTCACGGAATTTTGCGCCTTCCTCTTCCTTACCACCGATCACTGTGGCAACCAGGTGGGCGTTTTTCCACAGATAATCACGCACTTTCGCCAGCAACTGTGCATCTTCGGCAAAGCGCTCCATCAGAATGTAGCGTGCGCCATCCAGTGCAGCTTTGGTATCGGCAACGCCTTTGTCGGCATCGAGGTATTTTGCAGCTTCGCTTTCCGGGTCGTGTGAAGGGTCGTTCCACAGCAAATCCGCCAGCGGCTCCAGGCCTGCTTCAATGGCGATTTGCCCACGGGTACGGCGCTTAGGTTTGTACGGTAAATACAAATCTTCGAGTTCGGTTTTACTGAGCGTGCCGTTGATGGCTTTACTCAATTCATCGGTGAGCTTACCCTGCTCGCCAATCGACTTCAGGATGGCCTGGCGGCGTTCTTCCAGCTCACGCAAATAACCCAGGCGAGTTTCCAGATTACGCAACTGCGTGTCATCCAGACCGCCGGTGACTTCTTTACGATAACGCGCGATAAACGGCACGGTGTTCCCTTCATCAAGCAGACGAACGGCAGCTTCTACCTGTTCGGATCTGGCCTGAAGTTCACCCGCAATAATGCGGCAGAGCGAATCATTCATCATTTCAATATCATCTTCTGAACAAAATCAGGGGATAGTTATACGGATTGAGACAGAAAAATGCCAGTCACGCCGGGGGCTCCCGGATAGTTCCTGGTGCGTTACTTCACATACTCGATTTCATTAACGTACCAGGTGGCTTCCCCGCCGGGCGTCTGTACCAGTGCGACATCGCCTACCTCTTTTTTCAGCAGCGCGCGCGCCATGGGGGAGTCGATGGAGATGTAGTCTTTGCGGCCAAAAATTTCGTCGTAACCTACAATGCGAAAACGTAATGTATTGCCATCGTCATTTTCGATTTCCACCCAGGCACCGAAGAAAACTTTGCCTTCCTGCTGGGGTGAGTAATCGACAATTTTCAGGTTTTCCAGGCATTTCGTCAGATAGCGAACGCGGCGGTCTATCTCACGCAGACGCTTTTTATTGTACTGGTAGTCGGCATTTTCACTGCGATCGCCGAGGCTTGCCGCCCAGGTGACTTTTTTGGTGACTTCCGGGCGCTCCTGACGCCAGAGAAAATCCAGTTCCTGCTTCAGCTTGTCGTAGCCTTCTCGGGTGATCAGGGGCGTTTTCATTTCGTGGCCTTATTTTTTCTCTGATTTCTTTACAAATCACCGCCCCTTAAGGTACGGATTAATCATCATTTCTGTGATGCAATGTGCATATAAGCTGCTGTTAAATATGCTTTGTAACAATTTCGACTAGAATTTATACCAGATTTAGCTGGTCGTCGACGCGCACTTTTTTAGAATACGCACTCATAATTGTCGGAACCTTTGGGAGTAAAAACAATGCAAGAGAATTATAAGATTCTGGTAGTGGATGACGATATGCGCCTGCGCGCGCTGCTTGAGCGTTACCTTACCGAGCAGGGCTTCCAGGTTCGTAGCGTCGCTAACGCGGAGCAAATGGACCGCCTGCTGACCCGCGAATCATTCCACTTGATGGTTCTCGACTTAATGCTGCCGGGTGAAGATGGCCTGTCCATCTGCCGCCGCCTGCGTAGCCAGAGTAACCCGATGCCGATCATTATGGTGACGGCGAAAGGGGAAGAAGTTGACCGTATCGTTGGCCTCGAGATTGGTGCCGATGACTACATTCCAAAACCGTTCAACCCGCGTGAACTGCTGGCGCGTATTCGTGCGGTACTGCGTCGTCAGGCAAATGAATTACCTGGCGCGCCTTCGCAGGAGGAAGCGGTCATCGCCTTCGGCAAATTTAAACTTAACCTCGGGACCCGCGAGATGTTCCGCGAAGATGAGCCGATGCCGCTGACCAGCGGTGAGTTCGCCGTGCTGAAAGCGCTGGTGAGCCATCCGCGTGAGCCGCTGTCGCGCGATAAGCTGATGAACCTGGCGCGTGGTCGTGAATACTCCGCGATGGAGCGTTCTATCGACGTGCAAATCTCCCGCCTGCGTCGCATGGTGGAAGAGGATCCGGCTCATCCACGTTACATTCAGACCGTTTGGGGTCTGGGCTACGTCTTTGTGCCGGACGGTTCTAAAGCATGAGGCGAATGCGCTTCTCACCGCGCAGTTCTTTTGCCCGCACGCTGTTGTTGATCGTCACATTGCTGTTCGTCAGCCTTGTGACGACCTACCTCGTGGTGCTGAATTTCGCGATTTTGCCCAGCCTTCAGCAGTTTAATAAGGTGCTCGCCTACGAAGTTCGTATGCTGATGACCGATAAACTGCAACTGGAGGACGGCACACAGCTGGTGGTTCCTCCGGCGTTTCGCCGCGAAATTTATCGCGAACTCGGCATCTCGCTCTATTCCAACGAAGCCGCAGAAGACGCAGGCCTGCGTTGGGCGCAGCATTATGAATTTTTAAGCCAGCAGATGGCGCAGCAACTGGGTGGTCCGACGGAAGTCCGCGTTGAGGTTAACAAGAGTTCTCCCGTTGTCTGGCTGAAAACCTGGCTGTCGCCCAATATCTGGGTGCGTGTGCCGTTGACGGAGATTCACCAGGGCGACTTCTCTCCACTGTTCCGCTATACGCTGGCTATTATGCTCCTGGCGATAGGGGGCGCATGGCTGTTTATCCGAATACAGAACCGACCGCTGGTGGACCTGGAACATGCCGCGCTAAAAGTAGGGAAAGGACATATTCCACCGCCGTTGCGTGAATACGGTGCCTCCGAAGTGCGTTCTGTGACGCGCGCCTTTAACCAGATGGCGTCCGGGGTCAAGCAACTGGCGGATGATCGCACGCTGCTGATGGCGGGGGTTAGCCATGACTTACGTACGCCGCTCACGCGCATTCGTCTGGCCACAGAGATGATGGCCGAAGAAGATGGTTACCTGGCAGAGTCGATCAATAAAGATATCGAAGAGTGCAATGCCATCATCGAGCAGTTTATCGACTACCTGCGCACCGGGCAGGAGATGCCGATGGAAATCGCCGAATTAAACGCGGTACTGGGCGAAGTGGTGGCGGCTGAGAGTGGCTATGAGCGTGAGATTGATACGGCGCTTAATGACAGCGAAATTCTGGTTCGTATGCACCCACTTTCAATTAAGCGTGCCGTTGCCAATATGGTGGTGAACGCTGCCCGTTACGGCAATGGCTGGATCAAGGTCAGTAGCGGTACGGAGCTTAATCGTGCCTGGTTCCAGGTGGAGGATGATGGTCCCGGCATCAAGCCGGAGCAGCGTAAACATCTGTTCCAGCCGTTTGTCCGTGGCGACAGTGCGCGTAGTACCAGCGGTACCGGCCTTGGGTTGGCGATTGTGCAGCGTATTGTCGATAACCATAATGGATTACTGGAACTTGGTACCAGTGAGCGGGGCGGCTTGTCAATCCGCGCCTGGCTGCCGGTTCCCGTTACCCGTCTGAACACGCAGACGAAAGACAGCTAACAGAAAACCCGCCGTTCGGCGGGTTTTGTTTGGCTTGTGTTGGAAAGTTACAGCTTCGGTCCGGCACTCACCAGTGCGGCGCCCGCAGGGGTATCCGTATACTTCTCAAAGTTACTGACGAACAGTTTAGCCAACTGCGTTGCCTTCTCCTGCCACTGTTCCGGTGATGCGTAGGTATTACGCGGGTCGAGGATTTTTGTCTCCACGCCGGGCAAGGATGTGGGGATTGCCAGGTTAAACATCGGCAGGGTGAAGGTTTCGGCGTTATCCAGTTCACCATTCAGAATCGCATCGATAATCGCACGCGTATCTTTAATGGAGATACGTTTGCCGGTACCGTTCCAGCCCGTGTTTACCAGGTATGCCTGCGCCCCGACGGCCTGCATACGTTTCACCAGCACTTCCGCATACTGTGTGGGGTGCAGTGACAGGAATGCCGCGCCAAAGCAGGCAGAGAAGGTCGGTGTAGGCTCCGTTACACCACGCTCCGTGCCCGCCAGTTTTGCCGTAAACCCGGACAAGAAGTGGTACTGCGTCTGGTTTGCAGTAAGGCGGGACACCGGCGGCAACACGCCAAATGCGTCTGCGGTCAGAAAGATGACTTTTGTTGCATGCCCGGCTTTTGAAACGGGCTTAACGATGTTGTCGATGTGATAGATCGGATATGACACACGGGTATTTTCTGTTTTCGAGGCATCGTCATAATCGATGCTGCCGTCGGCGCGTACGCTAACGTTTTCCAGCAGAGCGTCCCGACGAATGGCGTGGAAAATATCCGGTTCCGCTTCCTCTGACAATCTGATGGTTTTGGCGTAGCACCCACCTTCGAAGTTGAAGACGCCATCGTCGTCCCAGCCATGTTCATCATCGCCAATCAGTCGGCGTTTCGGGTCGGTGGACAGGGTGGTTTTCCCGGTACCGGACAGCCCAAAGAAAATGGCGACGTCGCCTTTCTCCCCGACGTTTGCCGAGCAGTGCATTGATGCGATACCTTTCAGCGGCAAAAGGTAGTTCATCATGGAGAACATCCCTTTTTTCATTTCGCCGCCGTACCATGTGCCGCCAATCAGTTGGATGCGTTCGGTCAGGTTAAATGCAACGAAGTTCTCTGAATTCATTCCCTGTTCTTTCCATAACGGGTTGGTGCATTTCGCCCCGTTCATAACAATAAAATCAGGTTTAAACTCAGCGAGTTCTTCGTTTGTCGGACGGATAAACATGTTCTTCACGAAGTGCGCCTGCCAGGCAACTTCGGTGACGAAGCGAACGGAAAGACGGGTATCCGGGTTGGCGCCACAGAAAGCGTCAATAATAAACAGTCGCTTACCGGAGAGTTGTTGCGTAACCAGCCCTTTCAGGTGTTGCCAGACTTCGGGCGAGAGCGGTTTGTTGTCGTTCTTGCCTTTGCCTTTATCAGACCACCAGACGGTGTCACGGGTGGTGTCATCACGGACAATGTATTTATCTTTCGGCGAACGGCCGGTGAATATACCGGTGTCGACGGCGACCGCACCAGAATTCGTCAATACTCCGCGCTCGTATCCTTCCAGGTCTGGACGGAGCTCTTCCTGATACAGCGTATCGTAGTCGGGGTTATAGACGATCTCCTGAACATCGTTGATACCATAAGCCTTGAGATCTTGCGGGGTTAATTCGTTAACGCGCATGTCACTACTCCTTAGCCAATATGTACTGCCTGAAATTGTAGGGGTGTTGCTCATTCCCTGACCGCGACGGGGCTCATAGATTTACGTATCCCGACAAACCCTGAATCGCGGAAAACGCTGTGACATGGGTCACGTGGCGACACAGTTTCTGGCAATAATAGCCAGAATAATCGAGAAAATGTCACTAAAGCGACGTAAAGCGATATTTTTAACGGCAGCTTTGTGACTGTAATCGCTTTCATGAAAGTAAATTACGTAAGACTTTCAGAAAACATTTTAGCGGAAACGTGACGCGCTATGCAAAAGTGCCACCATTAAGGCGGCACTTTTACTGGCGATTAAGGAAGGTCTTAATGTACCTGTGGGTCGGCAGGGGAGGCGTTGTTACGGATTTCAGCAATGTCCATGGCATTGAACAGATAGTGATTACCGCAGTAGTCGCAATGCATGTCGATCTCGCCTTCTTCGGCAATGATGCTGTCAACTTCTTCATCTGGCAGGGTTTTTAACGCGCCAGCGCAACGTTCGCGGGAACAGGTACATTTAAATTCCACATCCTGCGGGTCGTACAGAGTCACTTCTTCTTCGTGGTATAAACGCCACAGAACATCCTGCGCAGGGAGCGTAAGCAGCTCTTCTGCTTTGATCGTTTCAGTCAGCGTCGCCAGGTGTTCAAAATCCACCGCCTGCGTATCCTGAGCGGGTAAAACCTGCAGCAACATACCACCTGCGGCCGGAGCGCCATCCACATCCCCCGTACGGATGAACAAACGGGTGGGCAGCTGTTCAGAACGCAGGAAGTAATCTTCCAGGCAGGCTGCCAGCGTATCGCCTTCCAGACCAACGACACCCTGATAACGTTCACCTTCTTCAGGGGTAATGGTAATGACCAGGTAGCCATTGCCAACCAACGTTTTCAGATCCGCATCGTCAGCAATATCGCCCTGCACGCGCGCGACGCCGCGCATCTGCTGGCGGTTGTTGCCGTTAATGACAGCCAGGCTCATTGGGCCATCGCCCTGTAGCTGAACGGTAATGTCGCCCGCAAATTTCAGGGTGGCAGTCAGCAGACTGGTCGCGACCAGCAGTTCGCCAAGAATGGTTTTAACGGGCTGCGGATAGCTATGGTTTTCCAGGATCTGCTTCCAGGTTTCGGAGACAGTTACCAGTTCGCCACGCACGGCATAGTTTTCGAACAGATAACGGTGTAATTGGTCATGTTGAGCCATAGTTTTCTCTCTTGCGGGTGCGCGTTACTCGCTGTCACCGTATTTAAATTTCATCAGGTCGCGGCGTTCTTTTTTATCCGGACGGCGATCGGGGTGCGGCATTGTAAGCGCATTCATCTTCCGTGCCAGCGCCATTTTTTCGCGCTTCGCTACGCTTTCCGCAGTCTCTTCATACATTTCGACGGCTTCTGCGGCGGGGCGGCGTTGTTCGGTAATCGCTTTAATAATCACCGTTCGTTCGTCATTACCCTGCCTGAGCGTCAGTGTGGCGTTCAGTTCGACGATTTTACTCGGCTTGCTGCGCTGGCCGTTGTAATGCACTTTGCCGCCTTCGATCATCTCGCGGGCTAATGCGCGTGTTTTATAGAAACGCGCGGCCCACAGCCATTTATCGAGGCGAACATCGGGTGCTGACTGTTCTTTCATTACCCCTCCTTCACGCTCAGTGAGGGAATCAGATGGCGATAATCATTCATGCCGGGATGACGTAGATAACTTTTCTCCGCCAGACCTGAATCCGGGTTGGTTACGCCAAGGCAGTAACGAATGCCAAATTTTGCGGCGGCATCCAGAATGGGTTCACTGTCGTCAATGAACAGCGTTCTTTCGGCGTTTAAGCCCGTCTCTTGCGCCACGGCTTGCCACAAACGCTGATCCTCTTTCGGATAACCAAATGTGTGGGTGGAAAGTAATAAATCAAGGTGCGATGCCAGCCCGGTATGCTCAAGTTTCACCGCGAGGTTATGCGGATGCGCATTGGTCAACAGAATGCGTCGCTTACCGCTTTTTTGCAGCGCATCAAGAAAAGGAACGGTATCTTCACGTAGCACAGCGCGCGGTCCCTGCTGCGTGGTCATCGCGCAGATATCCAGTCCTAAGCGTTCGCTCCAGTAATCCAGACAATACCAGTTTAGCGTATGCTGCACGGCATGATATTCCTGACGAAGAATGGCCTGAGCTTCTGCGGGCGTAATGCCTTTCTTTGCGCCAAACGTCTCCGGCACCAGTTTTTGCCAGAAATAATTATCAAAGGCGAGATCGAGCAGCGTACCGTCCATGTCCAGCAGAACGGTATCCACGCTCTGCCAGTCGATATCAAAATGCATAAGAAACTCCAGCCAGAAATAACGATGCGCGACAGGTTAACATACCCGGCGCGCATGACATTTATCAGGTCAGGCTATCGGGTGCGGGGATAAGCCCGGGGTTCAGGCAATTTTCGTAGTATTGCTGAATTTCAGCCAGGCGCGTGCGGTTTCGATGGTAGCGGCGTAACGCCTGGACGCCGTTATAAACGCAGCAGACAATCATCGCCAGAAGCAGAAACGCGGTACTGACATAGCGCCAGAGCCCGGTTGTGCTATCTGGCATACGGTGCAGGCTGATATGACGAGTACCGTTGGCGTCGGTTGAAATATTGGTGATGATGCCTTCGGCGGTGAAAGGCGTTTGCATCAGCATTTCTGCCAGACGCTGGAACTCTGCCCACTGTTCGGCTGCCGGGTAGTCGTATAACGCGACGCCAGGATAGGGCTGATCTACCAGCTCGCTACCTTCTTCACTGATAATTAGGAAGCCGCCAGGCGCCGGGCTGTTAAGCGCCTGTGCCGCGCGGGTCGTTTCGCGCAAAATAAAAGGTGCGGTAGAGGTCGTGACCAGGTTATCCAGCGATTCTGCGCTGACCGGGCGCAGCAATACATTCACGCCAGTGAGTTTACCTGTACTGGCGCGTGACGTCAGCGTATCCCAGTCTTTACTGTTCCCCAGGTTAACCAGCGCGTTTTTAAGGCGCAGGCAGTCATCTTCTGCCGAACAGAGATCCTGTGTTTTCAACACAATCTCAGAAAAGTCATCCAGCAAGACCATGCCTGATTTCTGAATTGCTGTCCGCAGTGCCGGACTGACGCGAGAGCCGTCATCCTGTTTCGGATGTAACTGGCGATTGACGGCTTCCACCAGCGCTGTCGCTTTGGTGACGGTTTCGGATTCCGGTAAGGGTAGCGGCGGCGCATCGTTCCAGATAATTTGTGAACAGTCGAACGGCGCAAACGGCGAGCTCTGGCGTGCGTTCCAGTTGGTCGACGAATGGATGCTACACATGCCGGTACCGTGGATCTTTAGCGAGTCACCGATACGAAGACCTGCTTCTTCAAGCTGGCTAACTTTTGTCGCCTCGATGGTCTGTGCACCTTTAATCCATGAAAGGGTAAATTTGATCGGCATATCCAGCGGAACCCACATCAGCAGCATGATCAGGACCAACATCGCTCCAGCTGAAATGACGGCGCTGCGCACCCAATGCTGGAGAGGGAAGTTCTTCACCTCATCATGGAGCGATAAAAACCGCCCTTGTCGGACTACGTGACGATCAAGATAGATATCAATGTCACTTTGTTGCCCCAGATCCTGGGCGATAAAAGGCTGCCAGTGGCGCGGGTAGATCAGATCAATAATGCCTAAGGAGATGTTATTGATCTGTTCCTGATTATTCTCACCAAAAAGGCCCCAACGTTTGGGCGTGCCGCGCAGGCAGTGGATTTCGCGCAGCGCGTTTTGCGCAGGCGGCGCAAAGATGCCCCAGAGCCCGGCCGCAAGCAGCATGATCCCAGCTACGGCAAGCCAGGGGACAAAGACGTCGGGGGTGACCAGGCAGAAAAAGAACAGTAAAAACGATGTGGAAATCAGCAATGCCTCGCGCATGCCATCCGGACGGCTCAATGCATACTCTTCCACCGTTTCATGACGAATATTAAGAAGCTCGATTTGCTCCGTCTCTTCGCCGCGGATAGCCGAGTGTGACGATGAAACCTGTTCCGGCATCAGGCTGTGTTCTTCCGGACGGTATTCATTCAACGCGTGACCATTAAGCGAAATGACCAGCGGCAGGGTGTCGGTACGGATGAGCTCAACGCTGTTTTCGTCGTTGATGTACTGTTCCCAGAACGGCGGCAGATGTACTTCCACCGAATCAAGGTAGTAGCGCCATTTGTTCGGGGCATCGGTCGTAATGCCGTAGCGGGTAATCGCACGGGTGACACTGATGACGGTATTACTTTGCGCGTTGAGCGTGAGAGAGATCGGAGCTGCCGTCGCACCGGTCGGACCTGGTACCTGACGGGTACGGGAGAGCGATTCCAGATAGCTTTCAACAGCGCTGCGCTCATCAGGAGTTAATTTGCGGGTTGTCGCGCCAGCGAAGGCTTGCAGATGTGGCAGACGGTATCGCCTTTGCGATCGCGTTCTGTAAAACCACCCAACAAGGCATACGCAGGCCAGCATAGCAGCGAAATAAATCAAAATGGTGCTCATGCTTTCCCCATCTTACTTTTACTAGCAGGTGTAGTCAGTTGCACCCTTTCCCGTAAATTCAATGAATATGGCTGGAGCGTTATCGGGCAAATCGTTAGTCTAATAGGTGAGCGCCTGACAACATGCAAAATAGTAGCAAAGCCGTAATAGAGCGAATATCAGCAAATTCTTAGTTTTATTTCAACCTCTTGACTTTTAGGTTTATTTGGGAAATAGCTTCTGCTAAGTTACAGGAATGTAAATGAGGCGCGAAGAACATTGCCGAAACAGTGTCGCATGTCGCACAATAATGCCAGTAATCTCTGGAAAGACCGATAATAATGAGCGAATCATTGCAAAAACCCACCATTCTTAACGTTGAAACCGTCGCATCTTCACGACTTTTTAACGTCGAAAGCGTGGACCTGGAATTCAGCAACGGCGTACGTCGTGTCTATGAGCGTATGCGTCCCTCGTCACGTGAAGCGGTGATGATCGTGCCTATTGTAGACGATCATATCATTCTTATTCGCGAATATGCTGTGGGTACCGAATCTTATGAGCTGGGATTTTCCAAGGGGTTAATCGATCCTGGTGAAAATATGTATGAGGCGGCCAACCGCGAGCTTAAAGAAGAGGTAGGTTTCGGCGCGAAAGAATTGACGTTCCTGAAAAAACTCAGCATGGCTCCGTCTTATTTCTCCAGCAAAATGAATATTATGGTGGCTGAGGATTTATACCCTGAGTCGCTGCCCGGTGATGAGCCTGAGCCGTTACCCCAGGTGCGCTGGCCGCTGGCCCATTTGATGGATTTGCTGGAAGAGCCTGATTTTAATGAAGCCCGCAATGTCAGTGCACTGTTCTTGTTAAGAGAGTGGCTGAAAGGGCAGGGCCGGTTATAAAAAAAGCGCGTAAGCGCTTTTTTTATGTCGGTCAGAACAGTGACTGGCCCGGATAAGACGTTTTGCGCCCCATCCGGGAAACCGTTTATCAGAACAATTCGTGTGTCTCGCCATTATCAATAATGGTGGTCCCCACTTCGTGCACGGCCTGCTGTGTCGGCTGCGTCCCGTCAATAAAGTACTCCTGACGGCTGCTGCCTCCACTCGCCAGTTGGCCTGTGCTCCGGTCGATATTTACCGTCACAATTCCTGGCGGTGGCGTGAGCGGTTGCTCCGGAACGCCATTGAGAACAACCTGCATGTAAGCATCCCATGCTGGCTGCGCACTCTTCGCGCCGCCTTCGTAACCCGAGATCTGATCTTTGATTGCGCCTGACGCGGAGGTGCGTCCCAGATCGCGACGATGGTCATCGAAACCGATCCAGACCGATGTCACCACGCCCGGGCCATAACCGGAGAACCAGGCATCTTTCGAGCTGTTTGTAGTCCCGGTTTTACCACCGATATCATTACGTTTGAGATCCCGGCCTGCCCGCCAGCCTGTGCCTTGCCAGCCAGGCTCACCGAAGATGTTACTGTTAAGCGCGCTCTTAATTAAAAACGAAAGCGGCGTGCTGATGACGTGCGGTGCATACTCCTGGCCGCCACTCTTCACCACCAGATCCTGATTGGCTTGCTCCAGTTGCGGCATCGGTACGGAAGGATTCTGCTGCTCCTGAGAGATAGCCACGTTTTCCATATCTTTGTTTTCCAGCACGTCTGACTTCGGTGTATCTCCGTAAATCACCGGAATATTACACTCTGCGCAGGCTACTTTGGGTCGGGTTTCGAACAGAACATTACCCTGATCGTTCTCAATTTTGGTGATGAAATACGGATCGATAAGGAATCCGCCGTTCGCCATGACCGAGTAGCCGCGGGCCACCTGCATTGGGGTGAAGGAGGCGGAGCCCAGCGCCAGCGACTCCGTATGGACGATGTTTTGTGCCGGGAAACCGAATCGCTGTAAATACTCAGCGGCGTAGTCGACTCCCATTGCACGCATAGCGCGTACCATCACCACGTTCTTCGACTGCCCAAGCCCCTGACGCAGGCGAATTGGCCCGGCATACTCATCGGGTGAGTTTTTCGGACGCCAGTCGGAACCTGCCCCGGCATCCCAGCGGGAGATAGGTACATCGTTCAGAATACTGGCCAGCGTCAGGCCTTTGTCCATCGCCGCGGTATAAAGGAATGGTTTGATGTTAGAGCCAACCTGGCGCAGCGCCTGGGTGGCTCGGTTAAATTTGCTCTGATTGAAATCAAAGCCACCCACCAGCGCCAGGACCGCGCCATCGTGTGGGTTGATGGAGACCAGGGCGGAGTTAACATCCGGCACCTGTGCCAGCCACCAGCCTTCGTTGACCATGCGAACCCAAATCTGTTGTCCTGCCAGAACGACATCGGTCACTTTGCGTGGAGTGGGGCCTTGAGCGGTGTCAGAACGATAAGGGCGTGCCCAGCGCATACCGTCCATATGCAATGATACGGAGGTGCCGTCACCCAGCATCGCGGTGGCTTCTTGCGCGTTGGCGGCTGTGACAACAGCCGGTTCCAGCGGTCCATAGGTCGGCAACGCTTTTAAGGTATCGGTGATTTTTTTGCTATCCCAGGCGCTTTCGCCCGGTTTCCACAGCACATTGGACGGGCCGCGATAACCATGACGCATATCGTAATCCATCACGTTATTGCGCACGGCGTCCTGCGCGGCAAGTTGCACTTTACGGGTGATGGTGGTGTAAACACGATAACCGTCTTCATAGGCTTTATCGCCATAGCGATTCACCATCTCCTGGCGCACCATTTCCGAGAGGTACGGCGCCGAGAAGGCAATCTCCGGTGCATGGTAATCCGCATCAATCGCTTCGCCACGCGCCTGGTCATACTGCGTCTGGCTGATGTAGCCCTCGCTCAGCATACGGGCCAGCACCACATTACGGCGGGCCGTTGCGCGATCAAGTGAATAGAGCGGGTTAAAGGTGGACGGCGCTTTTGGCAGCCCGGCAATGACTGCCATTTCACTCAGGGTGAGCTGGTCAACCGGTTTGCCAAAGTAGACCTGTGCCGCCGCACCCACGCCATAAGCACGATAACCGAGGTAAATCTTATTGAGATAAAGCTCGAGGATCTCGTCTTTATTCAGCAACTGCTCAATACGAATAGCCAGGAACACTTCCTTGATTTTACGCATCAGCGTGCGTTCCGGGCTCAGGAAAAAGTTACGTGCGAGCTGTTGGGTGATGGTGCTGGCGCCCTGTGAGGCATGACCAGAGAAAAGCGCCACGCTGGCCGCGCGGAAAATCCCCACCGGATCAACGCCATGGTGTTCATAGAAGCGGCTGTCTTCTGTGGCAACAAACGCTTTGACCATTTCTGGCGGTATCTGACTTAAGGTCAGCGGAATGCGGCGTTTTTCGCCGTACTGCGCAATCAACTCGCCGTCGGCACTATAGACCTGCATCGGGATTTGTAGTCGCACGTCTTTCAGCGTGGCGACGTCAGGTAGCTGCGGCTCAATGAATTTGTACAACCCATAAATCGAGCCTGCTCCCAGCAGAATGCAACACACTGCAAGGATCAATAAATACTTTACGAACTTCACCGGAGGATTCCCATTTAGTTTCATTTGGGCAGTTTATAAACAACCGCGCGGTAGTATAAATGCAAGCCTGATGCATTGATATAGCCGTTATCTTTCCTGGCGATAAGGAGGTCGCGATTTATGGCATTCGGGCACTGGCAGATTGGACTGCATATTCAGCAAGATAGCGTTTTCAGCGTTGCGTTAACCCCGGCCAGAGCCGGGTGGGCGCTACGCCGTTGGTGGCATATCCCGTTACCATTGGGCACAGTTGAAAACGGGCAGCTTAAAGCGCCACAACAGTTATTGACGACGCTCTCACCGTGGCGAAAATCATTACCGCAGCGCCATCGGGTACGACTGGCATTTCCGGCTGCGCGTACATTGCAGCGTAAGCTCCCTCGCCCGGCAATGGCCTTACGGGAAAACGAACTGGCAAGCTGGGTTTCTCACGCCATGGCGCGTGAACTTGAAATGGCCGCGGCAGAGCTACGTTTTGACTACACCGAAGATGCACTGGCGCAGGCCTATAGCGTGACGGCGGCGCAGCATAAAGAAGTGGCCGAAATGCTGGAACTGGCAACGTCCCTGCACCTGAATCTGGCCTCCCTGACGCCTGATGCCTGCGCATTACAGTACCTCGTCCCTTTTTTACCGCCTCCGGCACATTGCCTTATTTGGGAAGACGGCACGCAATGGCTGTGGGCAACACGTACCGGATGGGGACGTCGGTCGCGTGAAGATCAGCCCACCGTAAACCAGCTAAGTGCGAGCCTCGGGCTGGACATCACCGACATTGCGCTATGTACAGCGGCAGCGCCCGATTTTGATCCCTGGTGCGCCATTGTGCAGCGGCAACCGCCTCTGCCGAAAAATGGTATGCGTTTCGCGGTAGCGATTGGCCTGGCCCTGGGAGCGGTACGCTAATGGAACAGATGATCAACCTGCTTCCCTGGCGAGAGCAGCGGCAGCAGGCGTGTCGGCGTTTCTGGGGGCGACTGCTGGTGTTCGTTGTGGGCATGACGGCGCTGGCCATTGTGCTGTTTCATACAAAGACGGGGCAGGACAAGCAGATCGCTACGTTGTGGCTGCAATCCGACGGGCAGATGTTGTCGGCCCTGAAGGCAAAACAACCGCATTTTCAGGCGTTACACCAGTTGTGGTTAAAACAGCAGGCCAGAATGCAGCGTCATAGCCATACCCGCCAATGGCAGCAGCGTCTGGCTGGACTGGCGGAAAGAATGCCTGACAGCGCCTGGCTTACGGAAATGCATTTTCAACAAGGGCAATTCAGCGTATCGGGGCTTGCCAGAACTTTTCAGTCATTAAGCGAACTGGAGCAGGCGCTTGAAATGACAGACGGTTTTCGTCTTCGCCAAGCCGGTTCAACTGAGCGGGACGCGCAGGGGCGCTGGCAGTTTCACTATCAGCTTAATAAGGAAGATGAACATGCCGCGCAGCCTTGATCTCTGGTACGCCCTCTCGCCCGGAGCCAGGGCCGGGTATGGGCTGTTGCTTATGGTTTTTCTCCTGCTTGCGGTGTGGTGGTGGCAGATTAAGCCCATAACACGTGAACAAACGGCACGAGAGCAACAGCGTCTTGTACAGCAGTCGGCGCTACAGGCCAGTTGGCGGGATATCCTGGCCCTTAAACCCCCGGAGATAGCGCATTCGCAGGCGGATGTCCCAACGGCTTTTTCACCTCTGGATTTTCATACTCCTGACGCCCAACTGATTCGCTGGCGTCCTGGCAAACGGGGGGGCGAGATGGTGCTGGAGGCGCAGTGGGTATCGATTCCACGTATGTTTCTTTGGCTTGCTGAACGGCAGATGCTCGCACCGGCTTTTTCCATCACCGTACAGGAACATGCGCTGAATTTTGTGCTCCAGGTGGAGAGCGATGATGGCGACTAAACGCATCACAGTGGCATGTTTGCTGGTACTGATGCTGGGGGGGATGCGCGATCCCTTCCAGCCTCCCCTCGATCGCTGTATGACCAGCCAGCTTGAACTTTGGCATTACCAGGGCGTGGTGATCATGGCTGAGGCCGCGACAGGGATCGTGCGCGATCCTGCCGGGAGATGGCGACGCGTGCAGAAAGGAGACACGCTTTTGGGCGGCTGGCGCGTGGTGGATTTTGATAAAGAAGAGATGCGCATCGCGACAGGAGAGGGTTGTGAACCCGCGCGCTGGCAGTGGAAACGAGAAGGATCTCAAAATGAAAAGAACAGCAATCGTAGCTCTTTGTCTCAGTAACGTTGCGGCGAGCGTGGCAATACCTGCACCTGTGACATTAATGGTGGATGATGTTCCTGTCACTCAAGTCTTGCAGGCGCTTGCTGAGCAGGAAAAAAATAACCTGGTGATCTCGCCGGATGTCAGCGGGACACTCTCCTTGCATCTGGTCGATGTGCCCTGGAAACAGGCATTAAACACGGTGATTTCCAGCGCCGGACTAACACTACGCCGCGAGGGCAATATCCTGTATGTGCATTCCGCTAACTGGCAGCAACAACAATACGACGCACGTGAAGCGGCACTGGAAAAGCAAAAACAGAATCTGCCGCTGGAAGAGCGTAGCCTGACGCTGCGTTACGCGCAGGCCAGTGAAGTGGCAAAGGCTGGCGAAAAACTCCTTGGGCCGAAAGGTACGATCACCGTGGATACCCGCCTTAACCGGCTGGTGCTCCGCGATCATAAGGCCTCGCTAAACATGCTGGAAAAGTGGGTTGCGCAGATGGATTTGCCCGTCGAACAGGTTGAGCTGGCGGCGCATATTGTCACCATAAATGAGAAGAGTTTGCGTGAGCTCGGGGTGAAATGGGGGCTGGGGGAGGCGACAAAGCCCGGTAAACGCGGTCAGGTATCGTCGCTTTCCAGCGATCTATCGGTTGAAAGCGCCACTACCCGGGTCGGTTTTAATATAGGCAGCATTAACGGGCGGTTACTGGATATTGAATTGTCAGCGCTGGAACAAAAACAGCAACTGGAGATCATCGCCAGCCCACGACTACTGGCATCCCATATGCAGCCTGCCAGCATTAAACAAGGTAGTGAAATCCCTTATCAGGTTTCCAGCGGCGAAAGCGGTGCAACGTCGGTGGAATTTAAAGAAGCGGTTCTGGGTATGGAAGTGACGCCCACCGTGCTACCTGATAATCGTGTGCGTCTGAAACTGCGTATTACCCAGAACGTGCCGGGCCAGACGCTCCAGCAGGCAAATGGCGAAGTACTGGCAATTGATAAACAAGAAATTGAAACGCAGGTCGAAATAAAAAGCGGAGACACCCTGGCGCTCGGCGGCATTTTCTCGCAAAAGCATAAACTCGGTTCCGACAGTGTACCAATTTTAGGGGGGATACCCTGGTTCGGCCGACTGTTTCGTCATGATGGTAAAGATAATGAGCGCCGTGAACTTGTGGTCTTTATTACACCACGACTCGTCCCGGTACGCTGATCGATACCTGTTCTGTATCGCTTTTTCTGCCGAACTCGCTACAGGTGTTTGACGTGAGAGATGATTTAGCTTACAAGGAGTACCGATTTGAGCGTCAGCAATCTCCGTCTTACCATAAGTAGTGTTAACGTCTGGTCGGCGATTTATTCAGTTGCCAAACCAGTCTCAGTACTGAGATAATTTTTGGTCTGACTCTCGCACTATCGCATATGAGGTTTCAGTTCATGTCCGGCTTCGCACGGTGTCAACGGAGCGGATTTATCATCAACGAATAGTCTTAGTAGTACCGAAAAAATGGCAGAGAAACGCAATATCTTTCTGGTTGGGCCTATGGGTGCCGGCAAAAGCACTATTGGGCGTCAGTTAGCTCAACAACTCAATATGGAATTTTACGATTCTGATCAAGAGATTGAGAAACGAACCGGAGCTGATGTGGGCTGGGTCTTCGATGTAGAAGGTGAAGAAGGTTTCCGCGATCGCGAAGAAAAAATCATCAACGAGCTAACGGAAAAACAGGGAATTGTACTGGCAACCGGTGGTGGCTCTGTGAAGTCTCGCGAAACCCGTAATCGTCTCTCCGCCCGCGGCGTAGTGGTTTATCTGGAAACCACTATCGAGAAGCAGCTGGCTCGTACTCAACGTGACAAAAAACGTCCGCTTTTACAGGTGGAAACGCCGCCGCGTGAAGTGCTGGAAGCGCTGGCTGATGAACGCAATCCGCTGTATGAAGAGATTGCCGACGTTACCATTCGCACTGACGATCAGAGCGCGAAAGTCGTCGCAAACCAGATTATTCACATGCTGGAAAGCAATTAATTCTGGCGTAATACACAGGCCTGCGGGTTTAAGCAAATAAGGTGGATGTCGCGTCATGGAGAGGATCACAGTCACTCTGGGGGATCGTAGTTACCCTATCACCATCGCGGCTGGTTTGTTCGACGATCCAGCTTCCTTCTCGCCCCTGAAATCCGGTGACCAGGTCATGCTGGTCACTAATGAAACGCTGGCTCCGCTCTATCTCGACAAGATTCGCCATGTACTTGAAATGGCCGGTATCAAAGTCGATAGCGTGGTCTTACCCGATGGCGAGCAGTACAAAAGCCTGACGGTGCTGGACTCGGTCTTCACTGCGCTTTTGCAAAAACCTCACGGTCGGGACACAACACTTGTCGCGCTGGGTGGTGGTGTAGTGGGCGATCTGACCGGTTTTGCCGCAGCCAGCTATCAGCGTGGCGTGCGTTTTATCCAGGTTCCCACGACGTTGCTTTCGCAGGTCGACTCTTCTGTTGGCGGCAAAACGGCGGTAAACCATCCACTTGGCAAAAACATGATTGGCGCGTTCTACCAGCCAGCCTCGGTGGTGGTGGATCTCGACTGTTTGAAAACACTGCCCGCGCGCGAACTTTCCTCTGGTCTCGCCGAAGTTATCAAATACGGCATCATCCTTGATGGCGCATTTTTTGACTGGCTTGAGCAAAATCTGGACGCGCTGTTGCGTCTGGACGGCCCGGCAATGGCGTACTGTATTCGCCGTTGTTGTGAGCTGAAAGCCGAAGTTGTGGCGGCTGACGAGCGGGAAACAGGCTTACGTGCTTTACTGAATTTGGGCCATACCTTCGGTCATGCTATTGAGGCCGAAATGGGATACGGCAACTGGTTGCATGGTGAAGCTGTCGCTGCCGGAATGGTGATGGCCGCGCGTGCCTCCGAGCGTCTTGGGCAGTTCAGCAAAGATGATACCCAGCGCATCATTACCCTGCTTGAGCGTGCAGGTCTGCCGGTTCACGGACCGAAGGAAATGACCGCCCAGGCATATATCCCGCACATGCTGCGTGACAAGAAAGTTCTGGCCGGCGAGCTACGTTTAGTGCTTCCGCTGGCAATAGGGAAAAGCGAAGTTCGTGGCGGAGTGTCACAAGACGTTGTACTTGGCGCTATTGCTGATTGTCAGCAGGCGTAATTTATTAGAAAGGTCTTGCTGCGCGTGCGTGGCGTTTAACTTCGGGCGAATGCAATTGTTGGTAGCATGAGCCTTTGAGTGGGGTGTTAAATGGATGAATTCAAACCAGAAGACGAGCTGAAACCCGATCCCAGCGATCGTCGTACTGGTCGTTCTCGTCAATCTTCTGAACGTGTTGATGAGCCGCAGATCAATTTTGATGATGTTGAACTTGATGCTGACGAGCGTCGCCCTTCGAGAACACGTAAGACGCGCGATGAACGCGAAGAATACGCAGAAGAAGATTATGAAGCGGAAGAAAACTCACTGGACGAGGAGCGCGCAGAGCGTCGCCCACGTAAGCGCAAAAAAGCCGCCGCCGCAAAACCTGCTTCGCGTCAGTATGTGATGATGGGGGTCGGTGTTCTGGTACTGCTACTGCTGATTGTCGGCATCGGTTCCGCATTGAAAGCCCCTTCCAGCAACAGTACTGCTCAACCGAGTGCATCTGACAGCAAAAACATCGACCTTTCGGGGAACGGTGCGGTTGCCGATCAGGCTAATGCCACTCAGCCTGCGCCGGGCTCCACTTCTGCAGAACAGACTGCGGGTGCTGCACAGCCGACGACGGGCACTACATCGCAGGATGTTTCCCTGCCGCCCATCTCTTCTACGCCTTCTCAAAGCCAGGCGCCTGCAACCACAGGCACTCAGCAGCGTCTTGAAGTGCAGGGTGATTTGAACACTGCGCTGACTTCGCCGCAAAACCAGGCGCAAATCAACAACGCGGTAGCAAACAGCACGCTGCCGACGGAACCTGCAACCGTTGCGCCAGTGCGTAACGGCGGTGGGAATGCGGCTCATAGCGCAGCTACCGCAGAAAACCATACGGCAACGGCTCGCCCGGAACACAAACAAACGGTTATCGAACCGAAACCACAGCAGCAGGTCAAACCGCCCCTGATAAAGGCAGAGCCGAAAGCGGTTGTTCAGGCGCCGGTCGCGCAACCTAAAGTGGTTGCCTCAGAGCCGGTCAAAGCGCCGACCGTGGCGGCAACGACGCCGAAAGCGACGACCAGCACAGCTGCACCTGCTGCACCGGCAGCGACTGCGGCGCCTGCGGCCAGCACGAACGTGGCAACGGGTAATGTGGGCTCACTGAAATCTGCGCCCGCCGATCATTACACGTTGCAGTTAAGCAGTTCATCGAATTACAACAACCTGAATGCCTGGGCCAAAAAAGAAAATCTGAAAAACTTTGTGGTTTATCAGACGACACGTAATGGCCAGCCGTGGTATGTACTGGTCAGCGGTGTGTATGCCTCTAAGGATGATGCAAAACGCGCTGTTGCTGCACTGCCATCAGATGTTCAGGCTAAGAACCCGTGGGCCAAGCCTATTCATCAGGTTCAGGCCGACCTGAAATAATTTCACGTCACAACATCATTCAGGCAGGCCACCCAGGCTTTGCCTGAATGATAACGTGTATAAAGCGCAGGATGCTGTCGGAGCTGTCTCCACAGCCGGAGAGAGTGTAATCAATCATCCAGCATGAAAAAAAATCGCGCTTTTCTGAAATGGGCAGGGGGGAAGTACCCTCTGCTTGCCGATATTGAACGACATTTGCCAAAAGGCGAATGCCTGATCGAACCCTTCGTTGGTGCTGGCTCGGTATTTCTCAATACTTCATTTTCCCGTTACATTCTTGCGGATATCAACAGCGATCTGATTGGCCTTTATAACATCGTCAAAGAACGCGCTGATGAGTATGTTCAGGGCGCCCGGGAGCTCTTTACGCCTGCGACGAACCAGTCGGAAACCTACTATCAGTTGCGCACTGAGTTTAACCAGAGTCGGGACCTGTTCCGGCGCGCACTGTTATTCTTGTACCTTAACCGCCACGGCTATAACGGTCTGTGTCGTTATAATTTGCGCGGTGAATTTAACGTACCGTTTGGCCGCTACAAAAAACCGTACTTCCCGGAAGCCGAGTTGTATCATTTCGCTGAAAAGGCGCAGAATGCCTTTTTTTATTGCGAATCCTATGCTGAGAGCATGGCTCGTGCGGATGCGAATTCGGTGGTCTATTGCGATCCGCCTTACGCACCGCTCTCAGCCACGGCGAATTTTACGGCGTACCATACGAATAGCTTTACCCTGGAGCAACAGGCCCATCTGGCGGCCATTGCCGAGAGCCTGGTGAATAACCGGATCCCGGTACTGATTTCCAACCACGACACCGCGCTGACGCGTGAGTGGTATAGCCAGGCGAAACTGCACGTTGTGAAAGTACGGCGCAGTATCAGCAGCAACGGTGGGACGCGTAAAAAGGTGGATGAACTGCTGGCGCTCTATCGCCCGGCAACTCTCTGAGCCAGAGCGGCTTCGCCGTCAGGAATGCGTTTGTCTACACCCTGTAAAATGAATGTATATTCTTCTCAAGGAGATGCGGATGACACAGTATTTGATCGCCCCCTCGATTCTGTCGGCTGATTTTGCCCGCCTGGGTGAAGACACTGCCAGTGCGCTGGCTGCCGGCGCGGATGTGGTTCACTTCGATGTAATGGACAACCACTATGTGCCGAACCTGACCATTGGACCGATGGTACTGAAATCGTTGCGTAAGTACGGCATTACGGCGCCTATTGACGTGCATCTGATGGTGAAGCCTGTCGATCGTCTGGTGCCGGACTTTGCCGCCGCCGGGGCAAGCATAATTACGTTCCATCCGGAAGCTTCTGAGCATGTTGATCGTACGCTGCAATTGATCAAAGAGCATGGCTGTAAAGCGGGCCTGGTATTTAACCCGGCCACGCCGCTGAGCTATCTGGATTATGTTATGGATAAGCTGGATGTGATTCTGCTGATGTCGGTCAACCCTGGCTTTGGCGGTCAGTCGTTCATCCCCCATACCCTGGATAAATTGCGCGAAGTACGCCGTCGGATTGATGAATCCGGTTTTGATATTCGCCTGGAAGTGGACGGCGGTGTGAAGGCCAGCAATATCGCGGAGATCGCCGCCGCGGGTGCAGATATGTTTGTTGCGGGTTCGGCGATTTTCGATCAACCCGATTACAAAAAAGTGATTGATGAAATGCGTAGTGAACTGGCAAAGGTAAGTCATGGATAAAATGCAGGCAATTCGTGGGGTGGCCTTTGACCTCGACGGGACGCTGGTGGACAGCGCGCCGGGGCTGACGGCAGCGGTAGATAACGCATTATATGCGCTGGAACTGCCTCAGGCGGGTGAAGATCGTGTCATCACCTGGATTGGCAATGGCGCGGATGTGCTGATGTCACGGGCGCTGACCTGGTCGCTACAGGAGCGTAATGCGCAGCGCGCTGCGTCCGGTAAACCGGCGATTAGCCATGCGGATATTCCCCAGGAAGAGCAGGCCGTGATGCTGCGTAAGCTGTTTGACCGCTACTACGCTGAGTCGGTGGAAGAGGGCAGTTTTCTGTTTCCTGATGTGGCCCATACGCTGGCTGCATTGCACGCAAAAGGTTTCCCAATGGCGCTGGTGACCAACAAGCCTACGCCATTTGTTGCTCCGCTCCTTGAAACGCTGGGTATTGCGCCGTATTTCAGCGTGGTCATCGGTGGTGATGACGTGAAAAACAAAAAGCCGCACCCGGAACCGCTGCTGCTGGTCGCGGAAAAACTGGGTCTGGCGCCGAACGAATTGCTGTTCGTTGGCGATTCTCGTAATGATATTCTCGCCGCTCAGGCTGCTGGCTGTTGCTCTGTCGGTATGACCTATGGTTACAATTACGGCGAAGCCATTACATTGAGTGAACCGGACTACGTGTACGATCGCTTCAACGAACTACTGCCCGCACTCGGGCTCCCGCACAGTGAAAATCAGGACGTGAAACATGACTAAACCCATCGTATTTAGTGGCGCACAGCCTTCAGGTGAACTGACCATTGGTAACTACATGGGTGCGCTGCGTCAGTGGGTAAACATGCAGGATGACTACCATTGCATCTATTGCATCGTTGACCTGCATGCCATCACCGCGCGTCAGGATCCTGAAAAACTGCGCAAAGCGACTCTGGACACGCTGGCGCTCTATCTGGCATGCGGTATCGATCCTGAGAAAAGTACCATTTTCGTTCAGTCTCATGTGCCGGAGCATGCACAACTGGGATGGGCGCTGAACTGCTACACCTATTTCGGCGAACTGAGCCGTATGACCCAGTTCAAAGATAAATCAGCGCGTTATTCCGAAAACATTAACGCCGGTCTGTTCGATTATCCGGTATTGATGGCGGCGGATATTTTGCTGTACCAGACCAACCAGGTTCCGGTCGGGGAAGACCAGAAACAGCACCTGGAACTGAGTCGCGATATCGCCCAGCGTTTTAACGCTATCTACGGTGACGTCTTCAAAGTGCCGGAGCCGTTCATTCCGAAATCCGGCGCGCGCGTGATGTCACTGTTGGAACCGACGAAGAAAATGTCCAAGTCTGACGATAACCGCAACAACGTTATCGGCCTGCTGGAAGATCCGAAATCGGTAGTGAAGAAAATCAAACGTGCGATGACCGACGGTGATGAGCCGCCAGTGGTGCGTTACGACATTCAGAATAAAGCCGGCGTATCTAACCTGCTGGATATTCTCTCAGCCGTAACTGGCCAGAGCATTGCGGAACTGGAACAGCACTTTGAAGGCAAAATGTACGGCCATCTGAAAGGTGAAGTTGCCGATGCGGTTTCCGGTATGCTGACCGAGCTGCAGGCGCGTTATCACCGCTATCGCGATGACGAAGCGTTCTTGCAGAAGATCATGAAAGAGGGTGCGGAAAAAGCCAGTGCGCGTGCGTCTGAAACGCTGAAAAAAGTCTACGACGCTATTGGTTTCGTGGCGAAGCCGTAACCCCGCCTGGGCGTATGTTCCCCTTCTGCCCATAGGGGCGAGGGGATCGATTGTGCAGTCTGGAAACGTGGTGTGCTAAAAAGTAACCCGGATTAGGCGTTTATGCTGGGTCCGGGATGCTCTGGCTATGCGTGTTGGTTATCAATTGTTAGGGTAATCCGGTTGGCGCGGCAGAAAAGCTCGGAAACATGCACCGGTTTACTGTTCTGATCGAAGGCGATTTTGCTGATGCGAAACAGCGGCTCGCCCAGTTCGCACTTAAGCCACTGCACCTGAGAACGGGTGGCAGCGAAAATATCGATCGTTTTTTTGTCGCTCACTATCCGCGTGTCAAAATGCTTCTGGAACAACTGATAGGTTGATTCTCCCTCGCTGTAATACGCGTCAAATTGCGGATAGCGCGACAGCGGGATCCATGAGCTGTCGATAAAGAGCGGTTCCTTGTCCAGATACATCACCCGGCTTAAGTGAAAGACTTCGCTGTTACCCGGAATGTTCAGCTTTTCACAAAACGGCGCCGCAGAGATACGCGCCTGTTCAATCACCTTCTCTTTCGTCGGCTTACCCTGCGAGACGCCAAAATCGGTAAACCCGCTGACGGTCAGCAACGCGTTTTCTACCTTCTGACTTTGTACAAAGGTTCCTTTGCCCTGCCAGCGAATCAGCACGCCGTCCGCTACCAGGTCACTTATCGCTTTACGAATCGTGATTCTGCTTACATTGTACTGGGCGCAAAGTTCACTCTCGGTGGGGATCTGTTGTCCGGCTTTGTAGACGCCCTGAGCAATGTCATCCAGCAGACGCTGGCGAACCGTGGCGTACAGTAGTTGGTGAGAATAGCGGTCCGTAGCTGGCATGGCTCAACCCTGAAAAGAATGGAATAGGGGAATTATAGGGTTGTTTATCAGCGAGTAACAGAGCGCTGGCATGATGCGGCTCATGCCAGCACAGTATTACCATGCTCCGTGGTATTGAATAGTGCGCGCCGCGCTGAGTGTACCCTGCTCCATAGCCACCGTGAGCGACCAGCCGCAGGCCACTGCGCAGAGGAAACCGGCAATAAACGAGTCCCCCGCGCCCATGGTATCGATGACATCAACGCAAGCGGCGGCCTGGCGGTAAAACTGCCCGCCATCCCAGGCGATACTGCCATTTTCACCCAGCGTAACGATTGCGATACCTGCACCGTGCGCGACTATCGCCTGCATACGCTCTCTCAATGTATCGTCCTCCTGCTGCGCCGAGGCAAAGGCAAAATCAAGATGCGGCGGCAGGGTTTGCCAGAGTGGGCTGTCCCATTTATCGGCAAAATCAAACGCTGTCAGCTTGCCGGCCGCATGCAGTCGGGGAAAGGCGCTGTCCGCGTGGCCCCAGATAGCGGAGTGAATAATGTCATAGCCATCAAGCCAGGCGAAATCCTGCTCATCCAGGGTAAAATTCGCCATTACCCCTTCGGTATAGTCACCCAACACCCGGTCATTACCCTTCATCTCCACCTGAGTTTGTGCGGTGACGCCGCATTTGACATGCACATGGCTGGTATCGACGCCCATTCGGGCCAGATCGTTCAGTAACATCTGACCGTATTCATCCTCGCCAACCCAGGTCACGCAGCCTGGCGCCATGCCATAACGCGTGCTGTAAACCGCCACATTGACCGCATTGCCGCCGGAAAAGGCTTTGCCGAGGTGTGGATAGATGTCGACGCAGTTATCGCCAATGGTCGCCAGCCGTTTCATGCGCTTTCCTCCGGCAGCAATGCGCGAAAGCGCTCCAGCGCCTGGCGGGCAAACAGCCGCGGCTCGTTCATGTACATTGTTACCAGCTCAATTGTGCAATAACCGCTGTAGCCGCTGGCGATAACATCGCGCATCAGTTCCCGCAGCGGCATTTTGCCTTCACCGGGGATGAAGTGGCTGTCGCTCGCGCCGTCGCTGTCGACAATATGAAGATGGCGAAGTTTATCGCCCAGTTTGTTGAAGTAGCTCATCACCGGCTCGCCCTGCACCCAGGGGGCGCAGATATCAATCATGCTGTACAGGCGCGACGACGGGACAAGAGAGAAGGCGCGCAGCACATCATTGGCGTTGCAGACCACGTTGGATTCATAGGGCGTAAGCGGTTCCAGCACCAGATCCATCTCAATCTCCTGCGCATACTCGCACAGCTCATGCAGATTATCGGTCAGGCGCTGCCAGATAACCTCCGGCGGGGTCAGATAGCCTGCGTGGGCGGCGGAAATGAGCGTGAATCCGGCGTTCATCTCTTTGGCCATATCCATGGCCAGTTTAATCATCTCCAGGCTTTCGCGGCGCATCCGCTCATCGCCCAGCATCATATTCCATGGGTAGCCGTTGGTTTCTGGCGTGTAGCCGATAATGGGCAACTGGTATGTCCGGGCGAGTGCTTTGATTTGCTTAATCCCACCCGCTTTTAAATCGGGGGCGAAAGCGTGGGGACGCCCACCCCACAGTTCAATACCGTCATAGCCCAGTTCATGGGCATCGCGAAACGCCTCTTCAACGGGTAAACGCTGATGTCCGCAGGTAAACATGCCTGTTTTCATTGCTGTGCTCCTTTTAAGGAAAACCGGCCCGGACGGGCCGGATAGCGAAATCAATACTCCACAAGGCCGCCGTAATAGCGACGTTCATCCGGATTGTGATCTTTGTAAATCGACAGGTAATAGCAGAGCCACTCCATCGGCACGAACATCAAAAACGGCGCCAGCCACGGGTGTAGACCCTGGGCAATATCGGCGTAATCGATGACGATGACGTTATCCGTACGCGCTTTCACGAAGCGGATGGCGCGCTCGGTCGTGTGGCGGCTTTCGTCATTACCCAGCAGGAACAGGAAGGGGACACCAGGCTCCACCACCTCAAGCGGGCCGTGGCGGAATTCCCCGCTCTCAATAACCGAGCCATGCGTCCAGGTAAACTCCATCAGGGTGACAATCCCTTCCTTATAGCCCAGCGGACGCAGCGGACCGGCGGAAACGGTGTAGATCATCGGCCATGAGCTTGCCTGCTCGCCAAGTTGGCGACCTTTCTCTTCCCAGTTACGCACCAGGTACCCCAGCGCCTGTGGCAGTTTTTGCAGATCGGTTTTGATTTTGCCGATTTCCGCATGCGGCGCGAGGCGGGTTACCATTTCCAGTACCACGCTGTAGCAGAGCAGCAGATGGATTTCCCAGATACAGTCGGCCTGGTAGTCCACGACATACTCCACCGGAACGGTGATCGGACTGTCCGGTTTTTTCGTGAAGGCGGCAGTGAGTGCGCCGCAGGCACGGCCTAATTCCAGCGCTTTAATCACCTCTTCGGTTTTGCCGTAATCCGATACCCCTATCACCGCGCAACGGTTGTCCAGGCGGTGCGGGGTGTTATCGCAAAACTCCCAGCCGGAAATGGCGTAAACCTGTAAATCTGAATAACGATCCGCAAGATGCTTCGCCGTTTGCGCAGCGTTAAGCGGCGATCCGCAGGCGACGAAATAGATCCGGTCAATACCGCGACGCAGCATCTCATCAACAATGGCATGAACGCGGGGAACATCCTGTTGCAGAACTTTCTCCACCTCCGACACCATATTTTCGGTAACCAGGAAATCCACGGTGCTTTTATCAATATCCAACATGTAACGTTTCTCCAGACGGGTTTACGAAAGTGCGGCCAGTCGACGATTGCGCTTTTCCCAGAAGGCATAAGCAGGCAGGCCGGTGGCGATAACGATCAGGGCGCAGACCAGACCAGGAACGGGCGCCCAGACAAAGGTAGAGGCGACGAGGATCAGGCTTGAGCAGATGGCGAGGAACGTCATCAGGCCAAACAGGGGCGTGCGCCAGAGCGGTTTATAGTCGTCGCGTTTGCGACACCAAATAATCGAGCCGAAGGTGAGGGTGTTTTTAAAGCACATCACCAGCGTGAAGTAGCCGAGCAGGCTGGTCAGGTCGGAAACGAAGATGAAGAAGATCCCGAGCGCCCCCTGCAATACGATCGACACATCCGGGGTGTTGTATTTTGGGTGAACGTGAGCGAAGCATTTGAAGAAGAGCTTGTCCTTCGCCATCGCATACTCCAGGCGCGGCTGGTACATGACGCAACTGGAAAGCGAGCCCAGAATAACGATCATCGCGGTGATCGCCACAAAAATGCCCGCCATACTGCCCAGTGCCGGAATATAGGTCAGTGCGTCAGAGATGGGCGTTTCCGAGGCCGCCAGCTTTTCAAATGGCATCAGACCGGAAATAACCAGTGCCAGCAGCGAGTAGAGCACCAGAACCAGCAGGCAGGAGCCAATCAATGCGCGCGGCATGGTCTTGCCGGGGTTTTTGATTTCGCCGGTCATATAGCAGATGGAGGCCATACCGGTATAAGACCAACTGGTGGCTGATACGCCCGCCAGCAATGCCATAATGCCGGATGCCGCCGTAACGGTGGCGGTCGCCGCTGGCGCAGCGAAGTTGTCGGTTTTGAACCAGAAAATGCCAATGCCAATAACAATAGTGAAGGGGATAATTTTGGCGATGGTGATCAATGTCTGGAAGGCCGCTCCCCCCTCGACAGAGCGCAGATGCAGCAGCATAAACATGACGATTAACGCCGTTGCCACAAGCTTGCCGGTGAGGGGATCGAGCGGCATCAGGAAGCCGAGATTACTGACCACCGCCAGCGCCATAATCGACAACGAAGGAGCATCGTTGGCCCAGAAGCTGGCCCAGCCGGAGAGAAAGGCCAGCGGACGACTGCCCGCATTTTTCAGATAAATATAATCCGCGCCGTTCTCAGGGTAGGCGGTAGAGAGCTCGGCGTAGACACACATCTGCGGAATAACGATCAGGCCGCCAATGACGAAAGCGAGCACGGTTAACCACGGCGATCCTGCCGCTTTCGCTACTTCTCCCACTGAAACGAAAATACCGGAACCGACGGTTGTCCCGACGGCGATAGCGAGCACGGCCCAGAAGCCGAGCTTGCGTTGAAGTTCCTGGCTTTCCATATCAATACCTTTCTTAGAATGTTGTATGTAGGGTCAAAAGGGTGCCGCCTGACATCTACCGACAGCCAACGGTAGATTTCAATATATGACGACACATAATCAATATAACAACACATGATGAATTGTATTGTGGAGAGAGATCACAAAATTGCCACTGGATGATAATGCTATGGCTATGTGATAATTAACTAATTGAATTAATTATGAAAATTATTTTTGTAATCCGAGGTTTAGGAAACGGCGTAGCCGGGGTAAGCGTCAGCGCACCCGGGAATTCCGGATGCGGCGCATACACCTTACCCGGACGGGTGCCTGTGGAATGATTAATCTAATGAATGAACAGTTAAAACCACTTAAGCTTATCGCGCAGGCCGACAACGCGGCCTACGATAATGAGCGCCGGGCTTTCGACCTGCCGGGCCAGTTCCCCCAGCTCAGTCAGGATGCCACTAACGACGCGCTGTTTCACAGAGGTGCCATTTTCTACCAGCGCGACAGGCATATCTGCCTGCATACCGTGCTCAATCAATTTTTCCTGAATGGTCGCCGCCTGGTTTAGCCCCATATAGAAGACCAGCGTCTGTTTTTCTGCCGCCAGGTTTGCCCAGTCCAGCTCGCCGCCGGTTTTTAAGTGACCCGTTATCAGACGTACGCTCTGGGCATAATCCCGGTGGGTTAATGGAATACCGGCGTAAGCAGAACACCCTGAGGCTGCAGTAATGCCGGGTACCACCGAAAAGGGAATTCCCGCGTGGCACAGGGTTTCCAGCTCTTCGCCGCCGCGTCCGAAGATAAACGGATCGCCCCCTTTCAGGCGCACCACCCGTTTACCCCGTTGCGCTTCCTGCAGCAGGATCTGGTTAATCTCTTCCTGCGGGACACAGTGATAGCCGGCACGCTTGCCAACAAACACGCGGTCGGCATCGCGGCGTACCAGGTTCATGATCTCATCCGAGACCAGGCGGTCATAGACCACCACATCGGCCTGCTGGATCTGTTGCAGCCCTTTGAGCGTCAACAAACCGGCATCGCCCGGACCTGCCCCGACCAGCACCACTTCGCCACGATTGTCCAGCGGCTCGGCAAGCATTTGTTCCGTGATCGCTTCCACTGCCGGTGCATCCTGATTGGCCAGTGACTGAGCAAGACGGTCATTCACAAACAGCTTTTCCCAGAACCGGCGGCGCTCGGCGACGCTGGCAAAGTGGTCTTTTACCCGACGACGCAGTTTGCCTGCGTAGCTGGCGACATGTCCGAGATGCTGCGGAAGAAGCGATTCCAGTTTCTCGCGCAGCAGACGCGCCAGTACCGGGGAGGTACCGCCGGAAGAGACGGCGACCATCAGGGGCGAACGGTCAATAATGGACGGCATGATAAAGCTCGCCTGTTTCGGTGCGTCCACCACGTTACAGAAGATACGCCGGGACTCCGCCGCCGCGCTAACCTGCTCATTAACCGCTTCGTTATCTGTCGCTGCTATCACCAGCCAGCACGAGTCGAGCAGGCTTTCGTCGAAACTGCCTTCCACCAGCGTTAGCATCCCTTCGTTCGCCCACACGTGGAACTGGGGAACGAAGGCGAGTGAGTTAACGGTCAGCCGCGCACCAGCATCCATTAAAAGTCGGGCTTTACGTTCGGCAACATCCCCACCGCCTACCAGCAGGCAGGCGCGATCGCGTAATTGACAAAAAATGGGTAAATGGTCCACGACATCACCTCAAATACACGCCATTCTTCGGGCCGCAGGTGCGTTGTCTGTAACCCGAAGTGCGCGTGTCTCTATTAATTCGTTGTAATTGGTTGGCTCTTCGCTGTCTGGGTTGCAGACGGGCGCTCCGCTTTCGGCGTAGCATACCAGTAACCCAGGCCCATAAATACGGCACCGGAGAAAGTATTGCCCAGGGTTACCCACAACAGGTTATGGCCAATTCCGGAGAGGGTATACGCGTCGCTGTGATGACCAAACCATGAGAGGGCAAACAGCGTCATGTTGGCAACGGAGTGCTCGTAGCCGGAAGCGATAAACGCCAACAGACACCACCAGATGGCGAGGAATTTTGCGGCGCCTTCGGTACGAATCGCCATCCAGATTGCCAGACAAACCAACCAGTTACATAAAGCGCCTTTAAAGAACAGAACCCCTGCCGGCGCGTTGGTTTTGGCCAGCGCAACGGTATGCACAAGGCTGGTATCCAGCGGCAGTAAACTACCGCCACCCCAGTTGTACAGCAGCGCAACCAATACCGAACCTAACAGATTACCCAGCCAGGTTTGCGGCAGAATCGTCCACATCTGGCCCTGGGTGATGGTGCCGGCTTTCACACCGAGAGTCAGGAACATGGTATGGCCGGTAAAGAGTTCAGAGCCGGCAATAATGACCAGGGTTAATGCGATACCGAAGGTTGCGCCCATCACCAGCGGACGCACCGATGGGTCAAGTAAGTTACCGAGGGTGAAAATCAAAATAATCCCTAAGCCGACATAAGCGCCTGCCATCGCAGAGCTAATCCAGAACCCCACAGGATTATTGGTCGAGAGGCGTGAAATGCGCGCAGCGTTAGCCGCACACTTATTGATAGTGTCTGTAAACATAGTGTTGATTACCCTTTAACACGTCATCCTTTGCGCTGCCTCTTTGTTGGCTGCCTTCACTCCCCCCAGTCACATATTTCACTATGCTCCTGGGGAATCGTTCAGTTGCCGCCGCGACGCAGCACAAATGATGTTGTGTAAATAATGAAAAGTTAAAATTAAAAACAAATAAAAATTACGAGTTCAATAAGCAACTACGGTATGGGGGAATCCCATGAATGGGGGCATTGCACCCCCACTGGAAAATTACGCTTTAAGTTGCACTACGCCGTCTTTAACACGCGCGTCGAAGTGGGCCACAGAACGGCTTTCGTCTTCCATACATAGCCCGTCACGCAGGCGGAAGCGCTGTTTTTTCAACGGGCTGGCGACCCATAGCTCTCCATTGTGCTCGGCAATCAGGCCGCGTGACAGCACGCTTGCTTCAAAGAACGGGTCGATATTGCTGATCGCGAAAACCTGTTCATCGTGACGCGGGCGGAAAATGGCCACCTGTTTGCCATTCAGCAGTGCGCATACCCCGGTTGCCGGGACGATGTCATCGATTTTGCAGATAGTGTTCCACTGGCTCATACGGTTTCCTCCACCATTTTGACCGGGATGCGTTCATATGGCGTTGCCGGACGGTGTTGCTCGCGTTCTGGCACAACCTGAACGTTCGGGTCGCGCTTGTCGCTATTGATAAAGTGTCTGAAGCGTACTTGCGCCTGCGGGTTGTTGACGGTCTCGGTCCATTCGCAAATAACGGCGTCGCGCAGACGCGCCATTTCGGCTTCAAGCTGGTCGTTCAGGCCCAGTTTGTTATCGATGATGACGCTCTTGAGGTAATCGATGCCGCCTTCCAGATTATCCAGCCAGGAGGCCGTGCGGGTCAGTTTGTCGGCCGTACGGATATAGAACATCATGAAACGGTCGAGGTACTGGAGCAGGGTTTCACGGTCGAGATCCGCCGCCAGCAAATCCGCATGACGCGGTTTCATTCCGCCGTTACCGCAAACATACAAGTTCCAGCCTTTTTCGGTGGCGATAATGCCCACGTCTTTACCCTGCGCTTCGGCACATTCACGGGTACAGCCGGAAACCCCAAACTTCATTTTGTGTGGAGTACGGATGCCTTTGTAGCGGTTTTCCAGCTCAACGCCGAAGCCCACACTGTCGCCCACGCCGTAGCGGCACCAGGTGGAACCGACGCAGGTTTTTGCCATCCGCAACGCTTTGGCATACGCGTGACCGGTTTCGAAACCCGCTTCAATCAGTTGACGCCAGATTTCCGGTAAGTCGTCTTTCTGCGCGCCAAACAGGCCAATACGCTGGGAGCCGGTGATTTTGGTATAGAGATTAAATTCGCGGGCGATACGGCCCACTTCCATCAGCCCTTCCGGGGTGATTTCGCCACCTGCAGAGCGCGGGATAACGGAGTAGGTGCCATCTTTCTGAATGTTCGCCAGGAAGTTGTCGTTGGTGTCCTGCAGTGGCGTGTGCTGCGGCTTGAGCACATATTCATTCCAGCAAGAGGCCAGCAGAGAGCCGACGGTCGGTTTACACACTTCGCAGCCGTAACCCTGGCCGTGCTTCTGCAGCAGCTCGTCGAAGGATTTGATGCCTTCCACGCGGATCAGGTGGTACAGCTCCTGGCGAGAGTAAGCGAAGTGCTCGCACAGGTTGTTGTTCACTTCGATACCCTGTTTCGCCAGTTCGGCGTTCAGTACCTGGGTGACCAGCGGAATACAGCCGCCGCAGCCAGTACCGGCTTTGGTTTCCGCTTTCAGCGCGGCAACGGTGTGACAACCCTTGTTGATGGCAGAGATGAGCATGCCTTTGGTGACATCGAAGCAGGAGCAGATTTGCGCGCTGTCCGGCAATTTATCCACGCCGATAGACGGTTTGCCGCTGCTGGCATGTGCCGGCAGGATCAAGGCATCCGGGTTTTCCGGCAATTCAATCGCGTTCAGGACCAGTTGCAGCAGATTGCCGAAATCACTGGTGTCGCCCACCAGTACCGCGCCGAGCAGGGTTTTGTTGTCAGGACTGACGATAAGGCGTTTGTAGACTTCTTTGCTTTCGTCGAGGTAAACGTAGCTGCGTGCGCCTGGCGTACGGCCATGCGCATCGCCGATACCGCCAACGTCTACGCCCAGCAGTTTTAACTTGGCGCTCATATCCGCGCCGGCAAAGGCGTTAACATTGCCGAGGATATGGTCCACGGCGACCTGCGCCATTTTGTAGCCCGGTGCGACCAGACCGTAGACGTGGCTATTCCAGTTGGCGCATTCACCAATCGCGTAGATATCCGGGTCAGAGGTCTGGCAGGCGTCGTTAATCACGATCCCGCCGCGCTGGGCTACCTCCAGCCCACATTGCGTCGCCAGTTTGTCGCGCGGGCGAATACCGGTTGAGAAGACGATAAAGTCGACTTCAAGATCGGTACCATCGGCAAAACGCATGGTTTTACGCGCGCTGATGCCCTCCTGGACGATCTCTTTGGTGTTTTTGCTGGTGTGTACACGCACGCCCATGCTTTCGATTTTGCGTTTAAGCTGTTCACCGCCCATCTGATCGAGCTGTTCAGCCATCAGCATGGGGGCAAATTCAATAACGTGCGTTTCAACGCCGAGGTTTTTCAGGGCGCCGGCGGCTTCCAGACCGAGCAGGCCCCCACCGACCACAGCACCCCGTTTGCTGCGGCGGGCGCAGGATTCGATGGCATTAAGATCTTCAATAGTGCGGTAAACAAAGCAATCCTGGGTTTCGGAGCCTTTAATGGGCGGGATCCACGGATAAGAGCCTGTCGCCATGATCAGTTTGTCATAATAGACAGTACGACCAGCGCTGGAGTGGATCACTTTCTCCTGACGGTTGATGGTTATTGCGCGTTCGCCAACGAGAACGTTAACGCCATGCTTTTCGTAGTAACCTTCACGTACCAGCGACAGTTCTTCCGCAGTATGATGCGAGAAGTAGGAAGACAGGTGAACGCGATCGTAGGCTTTACGGGGTTCTTCACAAAAAACGGTAATATCGAACTGGCTGGCATCTGCTTTATCAAGGAGATCCTCAATAAAACGGTGGCCGACCATGCCGTTACCGATTATAGCGAGTTTGACTTTGCTCATTTTTGCCTCGATTTCTTTTCTATTACTGCCTACCTTAACGATTCAGCCCTGGCACTTATTGATGCAGGTCAAATACATCTTCGCCTACCACTTAATGAGTAGATAATTGATTTTGATGGATTTTTATAAGTCGCGGATCTGTCAGGCTTTTCAGAATTGCGGAAATTGTGTACAAAAAAAGACGTCAATTTAAGGCAATTGCCTGAAACAACGTTTCAGTGATAACCAGGGGGTAGAAGCATGACGGCAACACCACTTTGGCTGGTTCAGAACGTTCATTTACCTGGGCGAAAAGGGCTATGGCAAATCGCGATTGAGAAGGGCCACTTCGGTGATATCACCCCGATGGGCGCTCCGCAGCATGAAAGTTACGAAGTCTTAAATGCCAGGGGCGGGCTGGCGCTGCCCCCCTTTATCGAACCACATATTCACCTTGATACCACTCAAACCGCAGGTGAGCCCAACTGGAATCAGTCGGGCACACTGTTTGAGGGCATTGAGCGTTGGGCGGAACGTAAAGCGTTACTCAGCCATGATGATGTGAAAACGCGTGCCTGGCAGACGCTAAAATGGCAAATGGCAAATGGTATCCAGCATGTACGAACTCATGTTGATGTCTCCGACCCGACGCTGACGGCATTAAAAGCCATGCTGGAAGTGAAGCAGGAAGTTGCCCCCTGGATAGACCTGCAAATTGTTGCCTTCCCGCAAGAGGGGATTATGTCTTATCCCAACGGTGCTGCCTTGCTGGAAGAGGCCTTACAGCTAGGCGCGGATGTGGTAGGGGCGATTCCCCATTTTGAATTTACCCGCGAGTACGGGGTGGAATCGCTGCATATCGCCTTTGAGCTGGCAAAGAAATATGACCGGCCGCTGGACATTCACTGTGACGAGATCGACGACGAACAGTCAAGGTTTGTCGAAACGGTTGCCGCGCTGGCGTTGAAAATGGAGATGGGGGCGCGCGTTACCGCCAGCCATACCACGGCGATGCACTCCTATAACGGCGCCTATACGTCCCGCCTTTTCCGCTTACTGAAACTTTCCGGCATCAACTTTGTTGCTAATCCGCTGGTGAATATCCATCTGCAGGGACGTTTTGATGATTATCCGAAGCGGCGCGGAATTACTCGCGTGAAAGAGATGCTGGCCGCCGGGATTAACGTTTGTTTCGGCCATGATGATGTCTTTGATCCCTGGTATCCGCTTGGCACGGGCAATATGTTGCAGGTGCTGCATATGGGCCTGCATGTTTGCCAGTTGATGGGGTATCAACAAATTGACGATGGCCTGCGACTTATTACCGACAATAGCGCCAGAACCTTTGGTCTTAAGGACTACGGTATTGTGACAGGCAATCCGGCGAATATGATCATTTTGCCGGTTGAGAGCGGTTTTGACGCGGTGCGATGTCAGTCACCGGTGCGCTGGTCCATTCGTCAGGGGCGAGTGATAGCCACTACGCAACCCGCGCATAGCTGGATTCAAACGGACAGCGGGGGTGAAGAAGTGGCGTTTTATCGCAAGAGTGAGTGAAGGGGGTAGCAGAATGACCACACAATGCTTGGTCAGGCTGCGTAACATATGTTTCAATTGCGTAAAATTAAGTAAAAGGCTGGCCTGGTGGCGGAGTGCTCTTTAGAATCAAGCCACTCGCTTTCTTACCTGTATTTCGTTAAGGAAACCTCATGGTTAAATCGACTCTGGCGGCAATGGCGGCTGTGTGTGCCCTTTCTGCAATCTCCTCTTCCGCACTGGCGGCAAAAGGCGATCCTCATGTTCTGCTCACCACGTCAGCTGGCAACATCGAACTGGAGCTGAACAGTCAGAAAGCCCCCGTGTCGGTGAAAAACTTTGTGGATTATGTAAATAACGGTTTTTATAACAACACCACGTTTCACCGCGTGATCCCGGGTTTTATGGTTCAGGGCGGTGGTTTTACAGAACAAATGCAGCAAAAGCAGCCTAACCCGCCCATCAAAAACGAAGCGGACAACGGTTTACGCAATACGCGCGGTACCATCTCCATGGCCCGTACGGCAGATAAAGACAGCGCCACCAGTCAATTCTTCATCAACGTCGCCGATAACGCCTTCCTGGACCACGGCCAACGTGATTTTGGCTACGCGGTATTTGGTAAAGTTGTCAAAGGGATGGATGTTGCCGACAAGATTTCTCAGGTTCCAACCCACGACGTCGGCCCTTATCAGAATGTGCCGTCGAAACCGGTTGTTATCCTCTCTGCCAAAGTCCTGCCATAATCTTTTTCTCGCACGGGCCGTTCGGTCTGTGCGCGTTCTCCTCCCTGCGTGACGTGAAATTGCTGCTTATACTTGTGGCACATGAGCGAGACATCAGGGAGGCGTTATGACCAAAAAACTCACCGACCGACAAAAATCCCGTCTCTGGGAACAAGACCGTAATGTCAATTTTCAGGCCAGCAGGCTTCTTGAAGGCGTTGAAAGCCCGCTGGTAACGCTCACACCCGATGAGGCGATGACGCGGATTGCAGCGTTAAGGAGGCACTATGAGCGATAAATTCGGCGACGGTCGCGATCCTTACCTCTACCCTGGCCTTAATGTAATGCGTAACGCGCTGGGTATTCGTGAGGCGAAACGCCTGGAACAGGCGGCATGGGAACTCACGGCGTTACGTGCCGCCACGCTGGAGCTGGGGCCGCTGGCCCGCGGGCTGCCGCATCTTTGCGCCATTCACCGCCATATTTACCAGGATGTCTTCGACTGGGCCGGGCAGGTGCGCGAAGTGGACATTTATCAGGGGGATACCCGTTTCTGCCATTTCGAATACATCGAAAAAGAAGGCAATGCGTTAATGCAATCGCTTGAAGACGAAGAGTGGCTACAGGGGCTCGGGAAGGAAGAGTTTATTGAGCGACTGGCCCATTACTATTGTGAAATTAACGTGTTGCATCCCTTTCGTATTGGCAATGGCATTGCCCAGCGAATTTTCTTCGAACAGCTTGCGCTGCATGCCGGGTACCGGCTGGACTGGCGCGGGATTGACCCGGAAAGCTGGAGTAAAGCGAATCAGGCCGGGGCGATGGGCGAGCTAAAACCGCTGTGTGAGATCTTCGGCAAAGTGGTAAGCGAAGCCGTCGAAACTGAGTAGAATAGGGCGGCTTAACATGATGAGGCCGCCATGATCCTGCTTATTGATAATTACGACTCTTTTACCTGGAACCTGTATCAGTACTTTTGCGAACTGGGCGCGCAGGTCGAGGTCAGGCGTAATGATGAGATCACCCTGGCGGATATTGCGGCTATTGCCCCCCGAAAAATCGTGATATCCCCGGGCCCCTGTACACCGGATGAATCGGGGATCTCGCTGGACATTATTCGCCACTATGCTGGCACGTTGCCGATTCTCGGCGTCTGCCTTGGTCACCAGGCCATTGCCCAGGTCTTTGGCGCCCGCATTGTCCGGGCGAAGCAGGTTATGCATGGCAAAACCTGCCCGGTGACCCATACCGGGCAGGGTGTTTTTCGCGGCCTGAATAATCCGTTAACGGTTACCCGCTACCATTCCCTGTTGATCGATCCGCCTTCGTTGCCGGACTGCTTTGAGGTGACCGCCTGGAGCGAGACGCAAGAGATTATGGGCATTCGCCATCGTCAATGGGATCTGGAAGGGGTGCAGTTTCACCCGGAAAGTATTCTTAGCGAGCAAGGCCATGAGTTGTTGAATAACTTTTTGCATCGCGCCGATTTTTAGTTGCCATTGAGTGATTTTTTATGCATATTTCGTGATTATATTTTCACTTCTACTTCTTGTATAAAAAGGGTGGGGTTACATGGCAACTCAGCAGGGTGCAATCACGCGCGCAACATTTGACGAAGTCATTTTACCAATTTTCGCACCGGCCGAATTTATTCCGGTGAAAGGGAAAGGTAGCCGTGTTTGGGATCAGCAGGGGAAAGAGTACGTCGATTTTGCGGGGGGCATCGCCGTTACCGCGCTGGGGCATTGCCATCCGGCGCTGGTGGAGGCGTTAAAAACGCAGGGCGAAACGCTGTGGCATATCAGTAACGTGTTTACGAATGAACCTGCACTTCGCCTGGCGCGTAAGCTGATCGACGCCACTTTTGCCGAACGTGTCGTGTTTATGAACTCCGGCACCGAAGCCAACGAAACGGCATTCAAACTGGCGCGTTATTATGCATCTACACGCCACAGTCCGCATAAAACCAAAATCATCGCTTTCCACAATGCGTTTCATGGTCGTTCGCTGTTCACCGTGACCGTCGGTGGTCAACCGAAATATTCGGACGGCTTCGGGCCGAAACCCGCGGATATCATTCACGTGCCCTATAACGACCTGCATGCGGTGAAAGCGGTCATGGACGATCATACCTGCGCGGTCGTGGTTGAACCGATTCAGGGCGAAGGCGGAGTGACGGCGGCAACGCCGGAGTTTTTACAGGGATTGCGTGATCTGTGCGATGAACACAACGCGCTGCTGGTGTTTGATGAAGTGCAGTGCGGGATGGGACGCAGCGGCGATTTGTTCGCCTACATGCATTATGGTGTGACCCCGGATATCCTGACCAGCGCCAAAGCGCTTGGCGGTGGTTTCCCGGTAAGCGCCATGCTCACGACCCATGAGATCGCCAGCGCGTTCCACCCGGGTTCCCACGGCTCAACCTATGGCGGTAACCCGCTGGCCTGTGCCGTTGCCGGTGCGGCATTCGATATTATCAATACACCAGAAGTCTTAAATGGCGTAAATACGAAACGCGAACTGTTCGTCAAACATCTGCAAGACATCAACGCGCAGTACGACCTGTTCAGCGAAATTCGCGGCATGGGTCTGCTGGTCGGTGCGGAGCTGAAACCGCAGTACAAAGGCCGCGCGCGCGATTTCCTCTACGCTGCGGCGAATGAAGGGCTGATGGTACTTAACGCCGGTCCTGATGTGATGCGTTTTGCGCCGTCGCTTATCATTGAAGAGAGTGATATCGAAGAAGGGATGCAGCGCTTCGCGAAAGCAGTTGCCAAAGTGATTAACATTTAAGGTCGCAAGCGGCGAGTTAACCAAATGCCGTGATGTGGACGCTGACGCCATGCCACCGACGAAATGGTGTGCATGGTGTTCAGATGCCCCAGGATCCGCTGCAGATGTTGTTCCAGCGTGCTCATAGGGCCATGCGTCATGCTCTCCGGCGCCTCCAGAATATTCACATCCCCTGAACTTCCCGGACCATCATACTCCAGACGCTGCTGACAACGTTGCAGGGCAATTTCGCATGACTGCAGGTAACGCTGTGCCAGATCCGGCGTGAGCATAGTGTGTTCCCGCGCCAGCGTCGTCATCGCATTAATATGTTCGACAATAAACTGACTGTGCGTGACCCACAGTTTCATGTCCGCCAGGTAGCGCGTATCAAAGCCAGGCTCCTGCATGGCCTGATTAAGCGAGTTAAAGAGCGCATTGTGCGCCTGGTTTACCCGCATGCGCTGCCAGGCCAGCGGAGTCGGCTGAGGATCATCGCTCAGGATCAGACGAATGGCGTCCTGGTAGGTTTCCAGCGCGTCATGAGCATTTTTTCGCAGCAGGCCGCTTTGCCATTGAGGCCACAGCCAGACCATACCGCCAAAGGCAATCAGGCAGCCAATCAGCGTATCGATAAGACGGGCAACGATAAACTGGTCGCCATTCAGGGTGAGCAACTGGAGCGTATATACCGCGGTGAGGGTAAAGCCCACCATCGCCCAGCCGTAGCTTTTGCGGATAATCAGATAGCTTACCAGCGTCACGATCAGCATCGCGGTCAACGTGAAACCTTCCGGTACGTGGTAGTGCAGTGTCGCGCCGGCAATGATCAACCCGGCCAGGGTGCCTGCCGCCCGGTGCAGAATGCGTACCCGTGTCGCACCATACCCGTTTTGCGTAACAAACATTACCGTCATCATTATCCAGTAGGGTTTAGGAAGATGCAGCGCACTGCCCATCAGGCTGGCAATACTGAGCATGACGCTAATGCGTGCCGCATTACGCAAGGCGGAAGATTTCAACGAGAGATAACTTTTGAGGGCCGGGATCAGGGGCAAGCGACGCTGCTTCTCTGCCATCAGATCGCGTATATAGAGCGGGCGCTGGGTACGCAGCACACGGGCTATCTGGCTGAAATGCCAGGCGCAAAACTGCCCAACCGGGTTATCCGGGTGCTGGCGGGCAATTTTCTCCAGCGCGCCAATCTGTTTATCCATATTGAAGCGTTTGGGGTAGCGATGATAAAGAATATCATCGGCGATAACCCGTAACCGCGCGGCAACGGTTTGCGCATTCCAGCGGATAACCTCTTCGGCATGGCTGCGTTCTACCAGTTCCTGGACTTCCTGCGGTTGATGCAGACTAACGGCAATATGTTCCTGTAAGTCCAGAGCGACCTGGAAAACGCGGCGTAACCGCTTATAATCGTTGTTATTATTCGCCGCCAGCATATGCAACTGTTGATAACACTGGCTGATCATATCCACCGCCTTTTGCTGACGTGTCAGCAGCGGGGGGAGGGCTTTTTCTGGATCGACATGTTGCGTCAGCAGGCTGTATTTCGCTTCGCAATAGTCCGCCAACTGGCGATACAGCAGGCTCAATGATTCACGTAGCGGTTGCTCCCGCCATAGCCAGAACCAGAAGGCGTTAAACGCGCCGTACCACAGGGTACCGAACCCATAAATCAGCAATGGTTCCCAGACAGGCATATTTCCGGCGAGGCTTAACGTGAAGATAGCGGCGATAAGCGAGGCGGGCAGCAGGCGTCCGTGAAGCGCGCTGATTTCTGCCGTTACGCCCAGGATAAGGGTCAGACCCGTCAAAATGATCGGCAGGGGGAGCGCTTGCGCCAGAAGCAGTTGTACCGCAAGGCTGCTACCCGCAAAAAGCGAACCGCCGATGATCAGACGTTTAAAAAAGCGTTTGTGTGGTGTATCCAGACCCGCAATATTGCAACAGGCGGGAACGAGTGAGAAAAGCAGCCCCTGCTGTAAATGGCCCAGAATGAGTCCCACAGCCACAGGAAGGCATAACACCAGCGTTTGTCGCAGTGCATAGTTGATTTCGGGGTGATAAATCAGCCTGCGCCACATGGGGAAGAGAGACAAAAACGGCGCATCGTTAAGGGCGATGCGCCGCTTGAGAATTAACGTGTACCGTACACGACGATGGTTTTACCGTGCGCGGAGATCAGGTTTTGATCTTCCAGCATTTTCAGGATACGACCAACGGTTTCGCGGGAGCAACCGACGATCTGACCAATTTCCTGACGGGTAATTTTAATTTGCATACCGTCCGGGTGGGTCATTGCATCCGGCTGTTTTGCCAGATTCAGCAGCGTCTGTGCGATACGGCCTGTCACATCAAGGAAGGCGAGGTTACCGACTTTTTCTGAGGTGACCTGCAGACGACGCGCCATCTGGGAAGACAAACGCATCAGGATATCCGGGTTCACCTGAATTAACTGGCGGAATTTTTTGTAGGAGATTTCGGCCACTTCACAAGCGGTTTTGGCGCGTACCCATGCACTACGCTCCTGACCCTCTTCGAACAGACCCAGTTCACCGATAAAATCTCCCTGGTTAAGGTAAGAGAGGATCATCTCTTTACCTTCTTCATCCTTGATTAGCACAGCCACTGAGCCTTTGACGATGTAATACAACGTTTCCGCTTTTTCACCCTGGTGAATCAGCGTGCTCTTCGACGGGTACTTATGAATGTGGCAATGAGACAAGAACCATTCGAGAGTCGGGTCTGTTTGCGGTTTGCCAAGCACCATGCGCGGTTATCCTCTGTTATAAGCTGGCTCCAGACGCTGGATTCACATATCGCGTCCGGGGTTGCAATCTATCTTCCCCATACCTGGGAAGTGGACCGTCAGACATGCCTGCGGCCTGTAATATGTGATGTCCTCTGCATACATGCATAACGTCAATGTATCACTGTAGCATCCCGATTGTTTTAGCATAGCTTTTGTCGCCTGTCTCCTGGTGTCTCGCTTCAGCTTGACGCAGGTCGCCTTCCGTTGCGCGTTTTCTTATGTACGCGTAATCTGTAAAGAAAATTGTAACTCCGGAGTGAATTAAAAATGCAAGCTCGTGTGAAATGGGTAGAAGGTTTAACGTTCCTTGGCGAGTCTGCGTCCGGGCACCAGATCCTGATGGATGGTAACTCAGGCGACAAAGCCCCCAGCCCGATGGAAATGGTGCTGATGGCGGCGGGGGGATGCAGCGCTATCGATGTTGTCTCTATCTTGCAAAAAGGCCGCCACGATGTGAAAGACTGCGAAGTGAAGCTGACATCGGAGCGCCGCGAAGAGGCTCCGCGTCTGTTTACGCATATCAATTTGCACTTTATCGTGACCGGCAAAGAGCTGAAAGAAGCGGCTGTATCGCGTGCGGTGGATCTCTCTGCTGAGAAATATTGCTCCGTGGCATTAATGCTGGAGAAGGCGGTGAAAATCACGCACTCGTATGAAGTGATTGAGGCCTGAGAACGCAGGCCGGATAAGCGAAGCGCATCCGGCGTTTTCCCCGGTGGCGCTGCGTGCCGGGATACCCTGGCGGGAGCCGATGTTGCGTCCCGCCGGAAGGCTATTGAATCTTCTTCCCTTCCATCAGCCGCTGTACCAGCGGCGTCATGATAAGCTCCATCGCCAGCCCCATTTTTCCGCCCGGCACCACCAGCGTGTTCATGTGCGAAATGAATGACCCCTGGAGCATTGCCAGCAACCAGGGATAGTCGATCCCTTCCAGATTACGAAAATGAATAACCACCAGGCTTTCATCCAGCGAGGGGATCACTTTAGCGGCGAACGGGTTGGAGGTATCCACCGTCGGCACACGCTGGAAGTTGATATGGGTGCGGGAAAACTGGGGAGTAAGGAAGTTGATATAATCTTCCATCGAACGCACCACTGAGTCCATTACCGCCTCACGGGAATGGCCGCGCTCACTGGTATCACGCACCAGCTTTTGAATCCACTCAAGGTTAACGATCGGAACCACGCCCACCAGCAGATCGACATGGCGGGCGACATCATGCTGTGGCGTCACCACGCCGCCGTGTAACCCTTCATAAAACAGCACATCTGTTGGCTCTGGCAAGGGTTGCCAGGGGGTGAAAGTGCCGGGGACCTGATTCCAGGGAACGGCTTCATCATAGGTATGCAGATATTTTCGCGCCTGGCCTTTACCGGTTTGTCCGTACTCAATAAACGTCTGTTCCAGCAGCCCGAAATCATTCGCTTCCGGGCCAAAATAGCTGATATGTCGGCCTAAATCCCGGGCTTTACGGATTGCCATGTCCATCTCAGGGCGGGTATAGCGGTGAAAACTGTCACCTTCGACCTCGGCGGCATGCAAATTCAGTTGAGCAAAGATTTTGCGAAACGCGAGGCTGGTGGTAGTGGTTCCCGCACCGCTGGAACCTGTTACGGCAATAACCGGATGTTTAGCGGACATAGCAGCTCCCTGAGTAACCCATTGTTGTAAACGAAGCCAGCCGCCAGTGCGTTACTCGTGAAATTGCGAGCGCGGCATAATGTTGACGGTTTCGTGCAGTTCTGACCACACCAGCACGGCTTCGCCGTTTTTCAGTTGCCGTCTCACATCGGCGACCTTTTGTTCGAGTGAGCGCTCATGTTCACCATAATCGGTGCCTTCACGCAAGACAAAGCTTTCAATCAGGTTGTCGAGCGTCTCAGGCGCCAGATCCTGCCAGGGAATAATCATTTAGCTTTCCAGATAAGTGTGCAGCCAGTCGGGGATGCGCTTTTCCAGCCACATTTCCGGGCGCAGTAACGTGCCGCCCACAAACCCCACGTGACCGCCATGTTCGGTGAGTTGATATTCTATTGACGGTGGTAATGTCTGCATATCGGGGATCACATTTTGATCCATAAAGGGATCGTCTTTCGCATGGATGATCAACGTTGGTTTGCTGATTTTATTCAGCAGCGGCATGGCACTGCACTGACGGTAATAGTCAATCGCATCGGCAAAGCCATGGATGCGCGCCGTAATCGCATCATCAAAATCGCGCAGACGACGCAGACGTTTCAATTGTGGCAAATCAACAGGTAAAGATCCTGGATAGGCTTTTAATTTGCGCGACGCGTTGGCTTTCAGCAAGTTGAGCAGATAGTGTTGATACACCCGCGAAAAGCCGGTTTCAATATGGGCGCTGCATGCTTCCAGCACAAAGGGGGCAGAGACAATCACTGCGGCATCGAGGGGGACGCGATTTTCCTCTTTGGCCAGCAGACAGGCCAGCATATTGCCGCCCAGCGAATAGCCCACCGCGGCGGTGGGGACCCGGCCAAATTCCCGCTGCAACCAGTGCAAAAACCAGGTGCCGTCTTCGGTTTCGCCGGAGTGGTAGATACGGTTAAGACGGTTAGGTTCACCGCTGCAGCCACGAAAATGCATCACCACGCCCAGCCAGCCGCGCGCTTTTGCCGCTTCTATCAGTCCATGAGCATAAGGACTGTGCAGGCTACCTTCCAGCCCGTGAAAGACCACCAGACGCGGTTTATGTTTTGCCTGCGCAGGGTCTTCGCTCCAGGCGAGATCGACGAAATCGCCATCGGGCAGTTCCAGGCGCTGCCAGGTCGGAGTAAAGCCCAGCTTCCGCCGGATCAGTCGCGGTAGCATGGTCTGGAAATGCGGATTGCTTCCGCCGCGTAGTGGGCGGAAGGTGGAAGAATCATCCGCCATTTCCGGGAATCGTGAAGGTGTAATTTCAGCCATAGTACAGAACAATAGAATCAAGAATGGGACAACTATAGCCGCACGATGTTGCGCCGTTTTTTCATTTCGCGGGACATCGCGCAGGCTATATTAATCCGTCAGTAAATTTCGGGAAAAGAGATGAATATCGACATCCGGCTTACGGCGCCATACGCGCGCTTTTCGCGCACCAGTCGCTACGCTCTCGCCTGTCTCTTCAAACATACCTGAGGCCTCAAATCGGCGAATCAGGCTTTTTCGCTGGATAGGCTGGCCGAGAATAATCTCCGTCGCCTCCTGCAATTGCGTCTGGGTAAACGTATCAGGCAAACAATAAACTGGCAGTAAAGAGTACATCGTTTTCTGCCGTAACCGTTGTAGCGCAGTCTGAATGATTTCCCGATGATCGAAGGCCAGATCGATATCATCCAGCCCGGTTACCGGCATCCATTTGGCATCGCTCACGCTGGCGATATGCGGTGCGCAGGCGACCCAGGAGATTAACGCATACCAGGCGATGGTCAGACTCCAGCCACGGGGATCGCGTTTTGCCCCGGAAAAAGTATCCAGTTGTTCCAGCCAGGAAGGAGAGACGCCGGTTTTCTCTGTCAGCTTACGTAATGCCGTGGCTCGCGTGGAGTCGTCCTGTTCCATATCAATAAACCCGCCAGGCAGGCCCCAGCGTCCCCGTTGTGGGTGACTCGCACGTTTTACCAGTAAAACGCGAAGTGCCTTCTCATGCAGTGTGAACAGCACACTGTCTACCGTCACCAGGGGTGAAGGGAACCGGCTGGCATCATAAGAATCCAGATACTCTGCTTCGCTGATCATCGCTTACTCGCCTTATTAAACACGCCCCAAGTTTATCAGCCCACCCAAAGGCGGCAAGTTAACTTTTATTTCATTAAATATCATACGCTTAATTATGTGGTTGCCGAATGATAAAAAAATTGCTTGCCAATAAGTGTCTCATGGACAATATTATAAGTGTCTTAAGGACATTAATTAATGGTGAGGTGAATCATGACCAGCAAAATTAAGTTAACACTTGATAATCAACCGATTGAAATCGAACGAGGTGTCTTTCCCGACGGCGCGGTATGGCTGAGAGTGATGAGTGAACTGCCGCGTTTTGCTCAGGTTATGCGGGTTCGCGTTGCCGCTATGCGCGATATGAATGATTTCATGCTGTTAGCCCAACTCACTGATGCCGTGCGTCATGTTACCGACATCGCCGTAAGCCATCTTGAACTGGCCTGGTTACCCTGGGCGCGTCAGGACCGACACATGGTTAGCGGCGACAGTTTTGCGCTCAAAGTATTCGCTAACCAGTTGAACGTGCTGAATTTCGATAAAGTTTTTCTGCTGGATCCGCACAGCGACGCAGCCGCAGCGGCCATCAACAACAGTGTGGTGATTGCTCAGGAAGAGTGCCTGATGAAAAGTGAAACCCTGCGTCAGGCAATACGTGCAGGCAAATTAATGCTAGTGGCACCCGATGCCGGGGCCCTGAAGAAAATCCATAACGTGGCAAAAGCCAGCGGGGCGCGGGATTACGCCATCCTCACGAAAGAGCGTGATGTTACAACGGGTAACCTGACTGGCTTTGCGCTCGTTTCTGGCGATGTGGCAGGTAAAGATGTACTGATCGTGGATGATCTTTGCGATGCGGGCGGTACCTTTATCGGCTCCGCTCAGGTACTTCGCGATGCCGGCGCGCGCAGCGTGAGTTTATATGTTATCCACGGCGTGTTTTCTAAAGGGGTCGAGAACCTGCTGCACAATGGTATTGACGCCATTTATACCACCACCTCGTTTGCTTCTTCTGAGCTTCGCGAACCTCGCGTTGAGTTTATCGACATCGACACCATTTTTTGCGCTTAAGGGATATAACACCATGAAAATGAACCCCATTCTGGCTATCGACGGTTACAAAGTGTCCCACCGTGTGCAGTACCCGCAAGGGACTACGCAGGTGTACTCCAACTTTACGCCGCGCAGCGATCGCTTTTTCTCCTCTCCCGTGGCGGACGGCAAGCTGGTGTTTTTTGGGTTGCAGGGCTTTTTACGGTGGTTTATGGTCGATTTGTTCAATGAGGCCTTTTTTGCCCGCCCACAAGAAGATGTGGTGAATGAATACAAAGCGGTAATGGACAGCTACCTCGGCAAAGACGCCGTGCCGGTGGACCATATTCGCGCACTGCACAATTTGGGCTATCTGCCTCTGCACATTAAATCTCTTGATGAGGGCAGCACCGTACCCATGAAAGTGCCGGTACTGACCATCACGAATACCCGTGACGAGTTCTTCTGGCTGGTTAACTACCTTGAGACTGTGCTTTCCGCTGAATTGTGGAAAGCCTCCACCAACGCCACGATTGCGCACCATTACCGTAAAGTCTGCGAACAGTGGGCGGTAAAAACCTGCAGTGATATGTCGCATCTTGATTTCCAGTGCCACGACTTTTCCTTCCGCGGCATGGCGGGCCTCCAGGATACGATGCAGGCCGGCGCCGGGCATCTGTTGAGTTTTAAAGGTACCGACAGCATTCCTTCGTTGCTCTACGCCCGTGACCATTACACCGCCGGTGAAGACTATTTTATCGGCGCGAGCATTCCGGCCACCGAACACAGCGTGATGTGCATGGGCGAGAAGGAGCAAGAAATTGAAACTTTCCGCCGCTTGATAGTCGATCTCTATCCGCAGGGCTTTGTCTCAATTGTCTCGGATACTTGGGATTACTGGCGGGTGATGACGGAATACACCCGTGAACTGAAACAGATAATCCTCGCTCGTGAAGGGCGCGTGGTGTTCCGCCCGGATAGCGGGGACCCGGTTGAGATCCTGTGTGGCACCGGGGCGGATGATGATACGCGTGGCGATCGCAGCCCGGAAGAGAAGGGCTCCGTTGAAGTGCTGTGGGAGATTTTTGGTGGCACGGTGAATGAAAAGGGCTACAAAGTGCTCGATCCGCACGTTGGCCTGATTTACGGCGATTCCATTACCCTTGCGCGTGCCGACGAGATCCTGCGCCGCCTGGAAGCCAAAGGTTTTGCCAGCTCAAACGTGGTCTTCGGGGTGGGTTCCTTTACCTATCAGTACAACACGCGTGACACATTCGGGTTTGCCATGAAAGCGACCTGGGGCGCGGTAAACGGGGAAGGGCGGATGATCTTCAAAGAGCCGAAAACCGACAGCGGCCTGAAACGGTCGGCACGCGGGCTGTTACGGGTAGAAAGGGATGCGCAGGGTGAACTGCAACTGCATGATGAACAAACCTGGGAGCAGGAAAAAACCGGGGAACTGAAAACGCGTTTCCTCGACGGCAAATTGTATAACGTTGACCATTTTGAGCAGATTCGCCAGCGCCTGGCTGCGCAGCGCTGAACATAAGGTGAACGGAATGACCACCAGAGCCGCATTTTCCCCCTCACCCTGACCCTCTCCCTTGTACAGTCCGGAGACATAGTGAACGCTTGTTCGGGGACATGGTGGACACTTACAACTGAGGCATAAGAACCCGTTTATGGAGTCGCTTATGCCCTGGGATGCGAGAGATACCATGTCATTA